>ENA-OPSZ01000031-OPSZ01000031.1-human-gut-metagenome-genome-assembly--contig:-NODE-31-length-122072-cov-18.574469_pt1 | contig 122072 bp, 107 predicted proteins | sample MGYA00241814_ERZ501919 | MGnify/ENA primary metagenome ERZ501919 (study PRJEB25962, sample SAMEA2042440) | human gut metagenome | biome: human gut; feature: human-associated habitat; material... | reverse complement strand
CCCACCACGGCGTTGAGGGTACAATCTACCGATTCCCAGGCAGCCGCTTGGCAAAGGCCCTCCATCCCCGCCAGCACCTGAATCTGCGTATCCCGCAAACTTTCCCGCAACCGCAGTGGCGGTATACGATGAAACTCTCGAGCTTGTTCCTCTAGCTTTTCCACGCTGGAAGGGGCCGCCAGTACCTCCACCTGGTAGGCTTCCCCTTGCGCGCAAAGGTTCCGGACTACTTCCAGAGTCTGAGTTCCAATGGACCCTGTAGACCCCAGCAGCGAAAGTCGTTTCATGACAATCCCCTTTCCATTCTTATGCGCTTACCATGGGAAGAAATCCCACCAGCAAATACACAAACGGCGCTGTGAAAATGACGCTGTCAAATCGGTCCAAAATGCCGCCGTGGCCCGGGATCACCTGACCAAAGTCCTTGATGTGGCAGCTGCGCTTGATGATGGAAAAACTCAAATCTCCCAGGATGGACAGGATTGCCCCCAGGAAACCGATCAGGAACAGCACAAAGTAGTTGACTTCCACCTGCCCCTGATAATACACCCGGGAAAAAAGCACGCCGCACAAAAGCATGACGATCACGTCTACCACCACGCCGCCAATGGCCCCCTCTACGGTCTTCTTGGGACTGATATTGGGGCAGAGCTTGTGTTTTCCAAAAAATGTTCCCGCAAAGTATGCACCTGCGTCTGCCACCCAGGCGGAAAGCACCGCCAAAAGCACATAGATCATACTGTGGCGACTATCCATATTCCGCAAGGAAACCAGAGTCTGCAATGCACTGGGGATCAGGACCACCATGCTGTAAAGCACCCCCACCTCCTTGAAGGTGGTTTCATTGTGGTAAACGATCATGGCGGAAAAAACCACCAAAGTGAACAGGCAGTACACCAAAAACTCCAGGTCGTGATTGCAGAAAGGAATGGCCGCGGCCGCCAGCAAGGACGGCGCACACAAAAACCACTTTCTGGTCAACCCCAGAGCCTTCACAAGCTCAAATACCGCAGCCGCAGAAATCAGCGCCACCACAATGGTCAACGCCAAAGGAAACGACTGATTGAACACCACAACTGCCGCACAAAATAGCACCAAAATAGCACCGGACAAAATCCGCTGTTTCATAACAACATCCCTTTTATAGGTTGGATTTCTTCCACGTCTCACACACCGCCAAATCTCCGTTGACGGGAAGCGTAGATCGAGATGGCCTCGTCCAGATCGCTGGTTTTAAAATCTGGCCACAAGATGTCAAAATAAACAAACTCCGCATAGGCGCTTTGCCACAAGAGGAAGTTGGAGATCCGTTCCTCCCCGCTGGGGCGGATAATCAGATCGGGATCAGGTTGGCCTCCCGTATATAAATACTGAGAAAAGCTCTCCTCCGTCAAATCCTCCACACGGGCTTTTCCTTCCGCCACATCTTGGGCAAAGGCTTTAGCCGCACGGGTAATCTCGGCCCGGCCCCCATAGTTCATGGCCAGGTTCAACACCATTCCCGTCTTGGGCGCAGATGCTTCCTCCACCTCTTGAATCAGCGTTTGCAGCTCCTGGGGAAATGCGGAGACGTCCCCGATAAACCGCACACGGATATTTTCGTCCATGAAGTCCCGCAGCGCCTCTTCCAAATACTCTTTAAATAAGCGCATCAACGCTCCCACTTCCTCCGCAGGACGATTCCAGTTCTCCGTGGAGAAAGCATACATGGTCAAAACTTCGATGCCAATCCGGGAACAATACCGGGTGATGGTCCGAAAATTGGACGCACCTGCCCGATGGCCGGCCGATCGAGGCAAGAAACGCTTTTGTGCCCACCTACCGTTGCCGTCCATGATAATGCCAATGTGCCGGGGCAAACGCCCAGAAGGCGCCTGCTCACCGGCCACTTGTTTGTTTTTAAATAGCACTGATATTCCTCCCAGGCTCAGATCGCCATAATCTCCTTCTCTTTGCGCTGGGCGCACTCATCGGTGCTCTTTACATATTTGTCAGTCAGATCCTGGGTCTTCTTTTCAGCCTGCTTCAGGTCATCTTCAGTGATCTCCCCAGTCTTCTTCATTTCCTTCAACTTCTCAATGGCGTCCCGGCGAATGGAACGGATGGCTACTTTTGTTTCCTCGGCCAGTTTTGCCACTTCTTTGCTCAGCTCACGACGGCGCTCCTCGTTCAGGGGCGGGAATACCAGACGGATCACCTTGCCGTCATTCTGGGGGTTTACACCCAGATCCGAGGTCTGAATCGCCTTTTCAATCCCGCGGAGCACAGACATGTCCCAGGGCTGGATGGTAAGCACCCGAGCTTCCGTCACGGACACCGCTGCCAGCTGATTGATGGGAGTGGGAGTGTCATAGTAGTTTACCATAATTTTGTCCAACACCGCAGGATTGGCACGTCCTGCGCGAATGGTGGCGTACTCCTCCTCCAAGTGATCGATGCTCTTTCCCATTTTCTTTTCCGCCTTGGCGAAAACGTCTTTCATTTCTGCCATTTGTTCTCATCCTTTCCAGATTTTATGAGAGCTGGGAACCCGCCTTTCCGGACGTAGCCCCCAAAAACAGACTTTTACTGTACCAGCGTGCCGACCTTTTCCCCAGTCACCGCACGGACAATGTTTTCCGGATCTTCAATGCTGAACACCAGGAAGGGAATGTTCCGATCCTTGCAGAAGGACGCCGCCGTCATGTCCATGACACCCAGGTTCTTGTTGAGCACTTCCATATAGCTGAGGGTGTCGTACTTCTTGGCGTTGGGGTTCTTCTTGGGATCGCTGTCGTAAACGCCATCCACCATGGTGGCTTTGAGAATCACGTCCGCTTCAATTTCCGCCGCCCGCAAGGCCGCACCTGTATCCGTGGAGAAGAAAGGATTGCCCGTGCCGCAGCCGAACACAACCACTCTCCCCTTTTCCAGATGACGCACTGCACGATTGCGGATATACGGCTCTGCGACTTCCTGCATGGCAATGGCCGTCTGCACCCGAACATCCAGCCCCAGCTGCTCCAGACCGTCTGCCACACCCAGAGCGTTGATCACCGTGGCCAGCATTCCCATGTGGTCTGCCCGAGTGCGATCCATCTTGCCGCTACTCCGTCCACGCCAGAAATTGCCGCCGCCTACCACAATGGCCACTTCTACGCCCATATCCGCAATTTCCTTGATAGGTTTGCAGATGGAAAGCACCGTGTCAAAATCAATGCCGTGACCGGCTTTTCCCGCCAGGGATTCGCCGCTGAGTTTGAGCAGGACTCGCTTATATTTTAGTGCCATGATATCTCTCCGTTCTACAGATTATATTCGCAATTATTTTACATGAAAAAGACACGTTTGTAAAGGTGAAAGTGCCGCCTTTCGCCAAATGGTGAAAACCCGGTACAATCCAGCCAATCCAGGCGAAAAACTTTTCGTCGGGGTTTTCCGAAAGGGTGCAAAAAAGGGACACGGAATCGCTCCCATGTCCCTTTTTCCATGCAAAAGAATTTCTTACTTCATCATGCCGGCCACTTCGGCAGCGAAGTCGTCCTGGCGCTTCTCCAGGCCTTCGCCCTTCTCGAAGCGGGTGTAAGCAGCGATCTTGATGTCGCCACCCAGTTCCTTGGCCACAGACTCGGTGTACTGCTTCACGGTCATGGAGCTGTCCTGGACGTAAACCTGATCCACCAGGCAGATTTCCTTGAAGAACTTGTTCAGACGGCCGGTGACAATCTTCTCGGCAATGTTGGCAGGCTTGCCCTCGTCCACGATCTGCTGGGTGAGGATTTCCTTCTCCTTCTCCACACGCTCAGCAGGCACGCTGGACTCATCCAGGTACTCAGCGTTCATGGCAGCAATCTGCATGGCCACGTTGTGAGCATAGGTCTTGAAGGCATCGGTGGAAGCGATTTCATCGGTGGTGTCGAACTTCACGATAACGCCGATCCGGCCGCCAGCATGCACATAGGAAGTGACAACGCCTTCATACCGGGCAAAACGACGGATCTTGATGTTCTCGCCGATGGTCAGGATCTTCTCCTTCAGCAGAGCATCCACAGTCTCTTCAGCGCCGTGAGCCTTGCAAGCCAGCAGGGCTTCCACGTCCGCAGGATTCTCATAAATCACGGTATCGGCACAGGTCTTGACAAAAGCCTGGAAATCGGCATTCTTGGCAACGAAGTCGGTCTCAGCGTTGACTTCGATCACCACGGCAACCTTGCCGCACTCGCTGACAGTAGCAAATGCCACGCCTTCAGCAGCAATACGGCCAGCCTTCTTCACGGAAGCTGCCAGGCCCTTTTCCCGCAGGAAGTCGATGGCCTTGTCCATGTCGCCTTCAGAAGCAGTGAGCGCCTTCTTGCAATCCATCATGCCGCAGCCGGTCTTCTCACGAAGGGCTGCCACGTCTTTCGCGGTAAAATTCATCTTGAAACATCCTTTCTCTTTCATGCACCTGAGGCAGAACAACTCCGTCTCAGGTCCCTGTTTCTATAAACAATAGGAAAAGCCTGACTCTCCCTTATTCTTCCACGGAGATGTCGCCAGTGTTCTCTTCTTCGGTCTCCTCGGCTTCCTTGGCAGCAGCGCCCATCTGGCCCTCACGGCCTTCGATGATGGCGTCAGCCATGGCGCCGGCAATCAGCTTCACAGCGCGGATAGCGTCGTCATTGCCGGGGATCACATAGTCGATCTCATCGGGATCGCAGTTGGTATCCACAATGGCCACGATCGGAATACCCAGGTTACGGGCTTCAGACACGGCAATCCGCTCCTTGCGGGGATCCACAATGAACAGAGCGCCGGGGAAGGTCTTCATTTCCTTGATACCGCCCAGGAACTTCTCCAACTTCTCGATCTCCAGCTGCAGCTTGCTGACTTCCTTCTTGGGCAGCAGATCAAAGGTGCCGTCCTCTTCCATCTTGCGCAGCTGAGCCAGACGCTGAATCCGGGTGCGGATGGTCACAAAGTTGGTGAGCATGCCGCCCAGCCAACGGGCATTTACATAGAAAGCGCCGGCGCGGGTAGCCTCTTCACGGATGGACTCCTGAGCCTGCTTCTTGGTGCCCACAAACAAAACGCTCTTGCCCTCGGCGGACAGGTCGCGGATAAAGTTGTAAGCTTCCTCCAGCTTCTTCACCGTCTTCTGCAGGTCAATGATGTAGATCCCGTTGCGCTCGGTGAAAATGTAGGGAGCCATCTTGGGGTTCCAACGACGGGTCTGGTGGCCGAAGTGTACGCCGGCCTCCAACAGCTGTTTCATAGATACGACTGCCATTTACAAAATACCTCCTTGGTTTTACAAAGCCCGTTTGGATTTTTGCCGGGCTTTTGCCGCCGCCACGCTGTTTTTTCGGGGCAAACCTGTTTATTTCAGGCACCAATCCGAAGCGCGGCGTGTGTTTTGCTGAAATATTATAGCACGGAAGGTCAGGAGAATCAAGAAATTTTTTCCCGGATTTTTGGAGATTTTCCCGCCGCTTTTTCAAATTAAAATGAGATCTTCTCCAAAAGCTTTCCCAGCACTCCCTGCCGCTGGGGACGGGAGGGGGGTTCGTAATCCACCAGCACCGTGTCCTCCCCAATCAACACAATGTCCTTCCAGGAGATCACGCAGTCCGCTTCCCGTCCCAAAAGTCCCAATAGCCGCAGACGGCCATAGACCACCACCGCAGTGAGCTTTGCCTCTCGGGTATCCACTTCCAGGTCCCCTATGAACCCCACCCGTCCTCCATCCTTGACGTTGATCACTTCCTTGTCCCGCAGGGCATCTATTCTGCAAATCATCCGCCCACCTCCTCTTCCCCATTCCTATGCGCCTTCCCCCGTCTACAGCACCTTTCTTCCCTCAAAGAACCTTTGGAAAAGCCTTCTCTTTTGAAACTGCCTGTGCTATAATCGAGAAAATGAATTTTGGAAAGGACGGGTCCCTATGAACATCTGGCACGACATCTCTCCCAAGCGCATTAAATGCGATGACTTCTTTGCCGTCATCGAAATCACCAAGGGCGGCAAGGCCAAGTACGAAATGGACAAGGAAACCGGCCTCCTGCGTCTGGACCGGGTGCTTTACACTTCCACCCACTACCCGGCCAACTACGGCTTTATCCCCCGCACCTACGCCAATGACAACGACCCCTTGGATGTGCTGGTGCTCTGCTCCGAAAATATCATCCCAATGTCCCTGGTGCGATGCTATCCCATTGGTGTGATCATCATGGACGATGGGGGCAGCAAGGATGAAAAAATTATTGCTATCCCCTTTGACGACCCCACTTACAACGGCTATCACGACATCAACGAACTGCCCCGGCATATTTTCGACGAGATGGAGCATTTCTTCTCCGTCTACAAGCAGCTGGAAAACTCCAAGTCCACGGAAATCGGGGAAGTCAAAGACCACGAAGAAGCCAAGTCCATTATCTCCGCCTGCCTGGACCGGTATCTCAACGACTTTTGCCGCTGATCCCCAGTCCCATTGAGCAGCGTCTCCCTTGCCTGCATACTTTGGCAAAGGGGCTATATGGTTTTCAATTCCTATGGACAAACAGATTTCCTGTCTCGTCCAAGTTCCCCACGAGAAGGGGAGTGCTGTAAGACGCCTTTGTCGCAGCACTCCCCTTTCTTTTTGCGGCGGTTACCGCAACTCCTTTTTGATCTTCCCCAAGGCCCCTTTTTCCAGCCGTGATACCTGGGCTTGGGAGATTCCGATTTCCCCAGCCACTTCCATCTGAGTCTTTCCATCCAGAAACCGAAGGGACAAAATCCGCTTCTCACGGTCGCTCAAATTCTGGATGGCTTGCTTCACCGCAATCTCCTCCAGCCAATCCCCGTCGTCCGTGCGGTCTCCCACTTGATCCATAATATAAATGGTATCTCCGCCATCGGAGAAAACCGGCTCGTACAGGGAAACCGGCTCCACAATGGCTTCCAACGCCAGGACCACGTCTTCCCGTTTGATCTCCAGAGCCTGGGCAATCTCTTCCACGGTGGGTTCCTTCCCCTTCTCTGCCGTCAGCCGCTCCTTGCACTGAATCGCCTTATATGCCGTATCCCGCAGGGACCGGCTCACCCGGACAGAATTGTTATCCCGAAGAAACCTCCGCACTTCCCCGATGATCATGGGTACCCCATAGGTGGAAAATTGAACCCCCTGGGTCACGTCAAAATGATCGATGGCCTTCATCAGCCCAATGCAGCCTACCTGGAACAGATCGTCCGGATTTTCCCCCCGATTTCCAAACCGCTGGATCACACTGAGCACCAACCGCAGGTTTCCCGCAATCAGCGCCTCCCGTGCTTCCTTGTCCCCGTTGTGGCTCCGGATCAACAACTCCTTCATCTCGTCCCCTTTGAGCACCTTCAACCGAGATGTGTTTACCCCGCAGATTTCCACTTTTCCCTGCATAAAAAAGACCACCTCCGAATGTTTCTTCCGAAGGTAGTCTTTGCGTTTTTTAGAAAATTTAATCAGCACCGGAGGAAGCCTTCGCCCTGAATCCAGGTCGAAATTCCTCTCCCTATAGCTGTTTCCTTATAAGTCGCGGCCACAACATTTTTTATATTTTTTTCCGCTGCCGCAGGGACAAGGATCATTTCTTCCCACTTTGGGGCCTTTGACCACCGTCTTGGAAAGCTTCTGCTCCTTGTAAAGCTCCTTGCGCCGCTCCTGGGGAATCAGGGCGTCCCATTGGGGCAGATTGTACAGCCACTCCGCCTTGGCTTCCACCATATTCTTATACAGAAGTTCCTTGTCATAGTGCAAGTTCACTTCCGTGTCCTCTTCCATTTCTTCCAGAGGATTCTTCTCCTTCAGACTGTCATTGATGCCGTCCAGAAAAGCCACCATGGTCATCACGTCTACGCCAAACTGCTCCGCGTAGCCCTTTACCGTGTTGTTCTCCGGTTCGCTTTCCAGGATCTGCTTGTAGATTTCGGTCTCCCGCTGAAAATATTCCTGCCAGAACCGAGCACCCTTGGGACCCTGCTGCTGCTCTTCTGCATATTTTTTCCACTGCTCCAGCAATGCCATATCCATCTCTCCTCGTTTTTGGGGGATTTTTACGTTCCTTCGGTTCTGTATCTTACCACGTTTTCCCCTTCTCTGTCAACGCGCTCCACGCCTTTCCCATGGGCATTTTTTGTGGTATACTGGTAGTTAGAAGATCAGAGGAAACTCCCCCCTCTTTTACGAAAGGAGGCCGTATCATGGAAGCAAATTTTCCAATTTGTCCCCCCGAGGAAATCCTGGAAATCATTCGCCGCCTGGAATCTGCCGGCTTTGAGGCCTGGTGTGTAGGCGGTTGCGTCCGGGATTCCCTGCTGGGAAAAACGCCCTACGACTGGGATGTAACTACCAGCGCTCTCCCTCAGGAGACAAAGAGTTGCTTTCCCGAAGAACGCCTCCTGGAAGTGGGTGCCCTCCACGGAACCATTACCCTTCTTCCCCCAAAAGGAAGACCCGTAGAGATCACCACCTTCCGCCGGGAGGGAACTTACACCGACGGACGCCATCCGGATCAGGTGATTTTCTCCACCCATCTGGAAGATGACCTTTCCCGGCGGGATTTTACCGTCAATGCCATGGCCTACCACCCCAGCCGGGGGTTGGTGGACCTTTTCGGGGGACAAGAGGATCTGCAACTGGGACTGCTTCGGTGTGTGGGTAACCCTGCCCGTCGTTTTTCCGAAGACGCCCTGCGGATCCTCCGGTGTCTGCGTTTTTCCGCAACTCTGGGACTGCAGGTGGAAAAGTCCACCGCTCAAGCCCTATGGGAGAAAAAAAAGCTGCTTCTGGGCCTATCTCCCCAACGGGTACGAGAGGAACTGACAAAACTCCTCTGTGGAAACAAAGCTCCGGACATTCTGCGGAATTATGGGGAGATTTTCTTCACTTTGCTACCGGAATTGGCCCCCATGGCCACCTGTGCACAGGAGACGCCCTATCACTGTTATAACGTTTGGGAACACACCCTCCACGCCTTGGAGCACATTCTTCCGGCCTCGGATCTGCGATGGGCAGCCCTTCTCCACGACGTGGGCAAGCCCAGTAAAAAGATCTATTCCCCCGATGGGGTAGCCCACTTTTACGGTCATCCGCCCGAAAGTGGCAAACTGGCCAGGGCAATTCTCACCAGACTTCGGTTCTCCAACCGGGAGATTCAGTGGATCGGAAATCTGGTAGATCACCACGAAGACTCCCTGCCTATGACCGATAAAGCGCTGCGAAAGCTGCTGGGAACATGGGGGGAACGGTTTGTGTTTCGCCTTTTTCAGTTGATGGAAGCCGACATGTCCGCCAAAGCCCCCGGGGTTTTTGAGCGCCGTATGCCCGACGTGGAAGAAAGCCGGCGCAGGGCCAGGGCAATTCTGGAACGGGGAGACTGCTTGCATGTGAGAGATCTCGCCCTCCATGGTCAAGATTTAAAAGGATTGGGAATTGCTCCCGGACCAGCCATGGGACAACTGCTGAACCGACTTTTCGACGCGGTTCAGGATGGGCTTGTCCCCAATGAAAAAGAAGCTTTAACGCAGCTGGTCCGCCAATGGGAGAAAACTTCCTGATGTTTCCATCAAAAACGCCCCCACGGATTCCCGTGGGGGCGCCGGCCTGTCCTCTATGTAGAGCTCAGGCCAAAACTGATGGACAACGCGTGATCGACCCGGTTCATGGACTGTCGGTCCAACCGGCCCATTTTCTCCCGCAAACGATGTTTATCCAGAGTTCTCACTTGTTCCAACAGCACAATGGAATCCTTCATCAGCCCGGATCCTTGGGCATCCACGGCAATGTGGGTGGGCAGGCGGGCTTTGTCTTTTTGGCTGGTGATAGCCGCTGCAATGACGGTGGGGCTAAATTTGTTCCCCACGTCGTTTTGCACGATGAGCACGGGTCTCACCCCGCCCTGTTCCGATCCTACCACCGGACTGAGATCTGCATAGTAGATTTCGCCTCTGTGTACAATCACGGTTTTCACACTCCGTTACAATTCTTGTACCTCTAGTTTTGCCAGACTTGCCGACGTTTAATCAGTCCAAGCCTTTTCTTATTTTCATTGTATGGCGAAGGGGCGGATTTCGTGCTCAGGAATCCTAAAAGAAAAAAATCAAATTTTTTTGAAAAAAGGGTTGCATTTTCCAGAAGGGTGTGATATTATAATCAAGCGCCGTGAGTGACACAAAACAAACGGCACACAAAAAAATATGGGGGTATAGCTCAGCTGGGAGAGCGCTTGAATGGCATTCAAGAGGTCAGCGGTTCGATCCCGCTTATCTCCACCAAACTAAAAAACGCACTTCCGCTATTGTCAGCGGAGGTGCTTTTTATCTTTCCGGCAGAATATATCTCCGTGTTCCGTATTTTGCGGCACGATTCTTGCGGCTTTTGAATCGGGCTTTTAAATAATCGGAGGGAGAAAATTTGCGGTTTTCGGCTTTTTGCGAGTATACATATGATGAGGAAGGTCATCGGTTTGCCGAGTACGGAATATGCTGTAAAACAGGTTCGACCGATGTTAAAATACGTGGCATAACTCTCGAAAAGAGCGAAATCAACGAGCTGCTGGCTATGCTGAGATCCGGCAGACCGGAGATGTGTCATATACAATATATAATAGAAGATTTTATAACGCTGAAGAGCAGCGTCATATAGTGCGATAAGCAATCAGCGAAAATGTCGTTTTGCGACACAGGCCCATAATCCCAATTTAATAATCGGTCGTCACCGACATCGGCGTGATGTAAAAGCAGATCCTCAAATTGTTTGTGCAATTTGAGGATTTTTTATTGTGCTTTATAATATTTTATGTTATTATTAAATGAAATTTTTTATTGGGGGAATCTTAATGGATTTTAAATCGGATTCATTTATGTACGGATTGGGTATATGTATTGTCCTTTTCGTCATTGCACAGTCGGTGTTTTTCCTTGTGCGCGCCGTGAGGAGGGCAAAAGCACTCGGAATTGAGACCTCGACTGTCAAAAAAACCATCTCATCCAGTGCCGTTTTCACGGTAGCTCCGGCACTTGCGATAGTTGCTACGGTAATAACTCTTGCTAAGGCTCTCGGTATAGTTCTTCCGTGGATACGTCTTTCGGTAATCGGCGCAATACAGTATGAGGTACCGGCCGCTGAGGCAGCCGTTGAAGCATTCGGAATTTCGAGCGGAATTTCACAGGAGATAACCGATCCCAAGATTTTTGCAACTGCTGCATGGGTTATGACTATCGGCAGTGTTATGCCGCTTGTGCTTGTTCCGTTTGTACTCAAAAAAATACAAAAGGGTATGAATAAGGTCGCGAGTAAGGACAGCAGATGGTCCGACCTTATGTCTGCCGCGGCTTTTATAGGTCTTATTTCCGCCTTTATCGGCAGAGCACTCGCAGGCTCCGGTGATAAATTCGTAGTAGGCGACGGTGCCGGCGTAATGTCCGTAGCGGCACTTCTTTCGTCAATGCTCTTTATGTTCATTCTCGAAAAGCTGTCCGATAAGCATAATATAAATTGGCTCAAGCCTTTTGCCATGCCGTTTAGTATGATACTTGCAATGATACTCGTAATGATACTTGCCAAGGTTCTTCCGTCGGGCATTGCGACATTTGAATGGAGGGGTTAAGGATGAAGAAAAAGAGAAGCTACTCTGACAGCGTTCATTTTTACGGAATTATATGGGATATTGCCGCCTTGCTTGTCTTTATGATGATTCCGGTTTCTATTTGCTTGCATTTGAATGTATGGCCCGAGGCTAAATATATACTCAAGGGACTTTTACCCGTTGCCATGATATTTTACCCGTCGGCGGTTATAGAGGTTCTTACATACACCCCCTTACTCGGTGCCGGCGGAACATACCTCGGCTTTGTAACCGGTAATATTACAAACCTTAAGCTTCCGTGCGGTCTCAATGCCATGGAGAATGCGGGTGTTCGCGCAAATTCGGAGGAAGGCGAGGTTGTATCAACAATCGCAATAGCCACTTCATCTATCGTTACTACGGTAATAATAGCTCTCGGAGTGCTTGTGTTTTCTCCCTTACTTCCGTATATCACGGCAGAGGACTCGCCGCTTACCCCGGCATTTAATCAAGTTGTTCCGGCGCTGTTCGGCGCACTCGGAATAAGCTATTTCCGCAAGCATTGGAAGATATCGATAATACCGCTTGCCGTAATAGTCTTAGTTTTGCTTATCAATGGCTCCGTAGGTTCCGGAGTGCTTATACCCATAGGTGTTGTTGTTGCTATTCTCAGCACTCATCTTCTTTATAAAAAAGGCTGGGTAAAATAATTAGCGGCAATTAAAAAAACAGGAAAAGTGTATTAAGATTGTTTTGGGAGGAATTATTTTATGGGGACACAAAACAGCGGCTCGTCGGTTGATACCGAAAGCGTAAAGACCAAAAGACGAGGCCTTTTCAGCAAAGAAGCCGATGAAGGATATGTGCCGAACAGAGAGCTATTTGCTTATTCTGCGGCTCTCGCCGGGCAAAATCTCACTTATCAGTTTGTAACACAATGGCTGTTTTATTTCTGTACCGACGTACTTAAAATAGGTGCCAGAAAAGTCGGATTTTTCACCGGCTTTTCACGAATTTGGGACGCTCTGAACGACCCGATAGTAGGTGCGGTAATTGACCGCAGAAGATGTAAAAACGGTAAGAAACTGCATCCGTATCTCGGTAAGCTGCCGATTTTTATCGGCATATTGACTGCTCTTATGTTTGTGGATTTCGGCGTGGGAGAAACCGCGGCCATGGTAATAATCCTCTGCGTTTATATCGGCTGGGATTTTACATATTCATTTCAGGATGTTGCCCTGTGGGGTATGATGTCGTTGATTTCGCCGCACCCTCACGAGCGAGCGAGGGTTTCTCAATGGCTTAACATAGGCGTCGGAGCGGCGTGGGGCGCAATAAGCCTTATTCCGATGATAATGGGCGCAAGAGAAAAAATAGGAATAAGTGAAAAGCTGTTGTTCCTTATTTTCGGCATTGTATTCGGCTTAGGCGGCGAGCTGATGTCAATACTTGCATACAAGACTAAGGAACGAGTTGAATTTGTTGCACCGCCTAAGCAGTCGCTTCTAAAAGACATTGCGTTGCTAAGGTACAATAAAATACTCATTTTACTCTTGCTTGCGCAGATTCTCAACTTCTTCAACGGAGCCATAGCGTGGATATATTTCTTTAAATACTGCGTCAGCGTAAATATCGGCGGCAAGGTTATAAACGGTGAAACGGTGCAATTCTATTACGGCATACTTGTCAGTGCGTTTTCCGCCGTAAGTATGTTCTTTGCCGTAAAGCTTGCAGATAAGCTCGGCGGTATGAAAAATATGGTCGTACTGGCGCAGGTTATGAATGCCGCTTTCAGAGTCGTGGCTTTCTTTATAGGCTTTGACACGCTCCCCAAGATGATAGCGGTAATCGCCATAATATCCGTCTCGTCCATACCGACGAATATGGTCGGTATAGCTCAGCGTGCGCTTCTTTGCGATTCCATAGACTATACCGAATGGAAAACCGGCAAGCGAACCGAGGGTATATCAAATTCCATGCAGAATTTGACGAACAAATTCGTAGACGCCTTAAAGCTGATATTCAGCGGACTTGTACTTTCGGGGCTCGGTTACGACGCGAATTTGGGCCTTGAGGGCCAGACGCAGGCTTTTTATAAGGCTCAGTGGCCGCTCTTTATGCTCCTTCCGGCACTCGGCTCTGTGCTCTATCTCATTCCGTTTTTATGCATACGTTATTCAAAGGCTCAGCGTGCGCAGGTCGAAAAGGATCTTGCGGAAAGACACGCGGAGTCACTTGCAAATGATGAAACCGAATCCGTCAAATAAACATAATAATACGGCGTTTTACGTATATAATTCGTGCAAAATCGAATAATTATACATTACACTTGCATAATTTGACCGATAGTGATATTATATATCCATTAAATTATTACGGAGGAATCGTAATGAAAAAAGCATTAAAAGTAATTTCGCTTATGCTCGTAGCCGTTTTAATGGTTATGTCGTTTGCAGCCTGCGGCAGCAAGGATGACACGGCACCCGGCTCGGATACGTCCAAGGAAGCAAAAACACCGGCAGTTAAGGTAATCGACGTTAACCTTACGGATGAAGAATATGCGTTCGGCGTTGACAAGAATCAGCCCGAGCTTCTCGAAAAGGTCAACAGCTTTATTGCCGAAATCAAAGCTAACGGAACCTTCGACGCAATATGCAATAAATATTTCGCCGGCGGCACTCCCGATGTAATCAAGTCAGCTGCTCTTGATTCTACCAAGGATCAGCTTGTAGTTGCCACCAACGCGGCTTTTGAACCGTTTGAGTATACAAACGGCGACGGTTACAGCGGTATCGATATGGAAATAGCAAAGGCTCTTGCGGATTATCTCGGCAAAGAGCTCGTTATCCAGAATATGGACTTTGACTCGGTTTGCCTCTCGGTAGGTCAGCACAAGTGCGATGTCGCAATGGCAGGTCTTACCGTAAAGGCCGAGAGAGAAGAGTATGTCACTTTCTCTACTCCTTATTACAAGGCTTCTCAGAGACTTGTAGTTAAGGGCTCCGATACCAAGTTTGACGGTTGCACCGACGCCGCTTCTGTTGAGGCTATCCTCAACACTCTTGACAGCAGTGTAAAAATAGGCGTTCAAAACGGCACCACAGGTCAGCTTTACTGCGAGGGCGACGCGGAGATGGAGTTCCCCGGACTTAAAGCTGTTTGTGTAGGCTACAAGAGCGGTTCTCTTGCCGTTCAGGATATGATCAACGGCAATATCAATTATGTTATAATTGATGCTGCTCCCGCGGCTTGCATTGCTCAGTCCATCAACGAAGTAAACTGAACTACGGTTAAGACTTAACACTTCAATGCCTCACCTAATAAAAGTGGGGCATTGTTTATATTAAAGTAAGGATTTTGATACATGGGTAATTTTGATATTAGGGTCAAGCGCTTTATTGATGTATTTATAAACGCAGGTGCCTATAACAAGGTTCTGTTAGGCCTTAAAAATACTATTATAATAGCTGTATTGGGTCTTGTTATCGGTATACTTATAGGTACTCTTATAGCCACAATCAGAGTTTTGCCGAAATACAGAAGACTGCCTCGTATTTTAAACGGCTTTTGCAGCTTCTATGTAAGCCTTTTCAGAGGAACGCCGGTAGTTGTGCAGCTTCTTGTGTTTTACTATGTGCTTTTACCTCTGTTAAACATTAAAATGACGTCGGTTGCGGTATCCGTATGTGTGTTCGGGCTTAACAGCGCGGCATATGTTTCCGAGATAATGCGAAGCGGCATACAGTCGGTCGACCCCGGCCAAATGGAGGGCGGCAGAGCCGTAGGTATGAGCTACGGAACCACGATGATGAAAATTATCATTCCGCAGGCAATAAAAAATATTCTGCCTACGCTCGGCAACGAATTCATCTCTCTTATAAAAGAGACATCGGTAGTAAGCTTCGTCGGCGCTACCGACCTTTACGTTGCATTCAACTATATAGGCAGCAACAGCTATGAATTTATGGTGCCGTATCTTGTTATGGCAATCATTTATATTTTGATGGTGCTGATAATCAGCTTCTTCATTAAGATTATGGAAAGGAGCCTGAAGAAGAGTGATAGAAGTCATTGATCTTTGCAAAAGCTTCGGCGACCTCTCCGTGCTGAAGGGTATTAACCTTAAAATAGAGCAGGGCGAAAAGGTAGTTATAATAGGGCCGTCGGGTTCCGGTAAAAGCACGCTGCTTCGTTGCCTTAACTGTATGGAGGATCCTACGTCCGGCAAGGTGCTTTATCACGGAGTAGACCTTACGGATATGAAAGTCAATATTAACAGGCAGCGCGAAAAGATAGGAATGGTCTTTCAGCACTTTAATCTCTTTAACAACAAGACCGTTATAGAGAATATAATGCTGTCACCCGTGCTTTGTGAGAAACGCAGAATGAGAAAGCTTCGCCGTCAAAGGGCACTCGGCAAAGCCGATACCAAAGAACCCGTCAAGACCACTAAGCAGATAAAAGAGGAAGCGCATAAAAATGCTCTTGAGCTTCTCGACAGAATAGGACTTGCCGATAAGGCCGATGTGTATCCGTCTCAGCTTTCCGGCGGTCAAAAGCAGCGTGTTGCAATAGTGCGCGCGCTTGCCATGAATCCCGATGTCATTCTTTTTGATGAGCCTACAAGTGCCCTTGACCCGGAGATGGTAGGCGAGGTACTTGAGGTTATGAGAGAACTTGCCAAGGAGGGTATGACAATGGTTGTTGTTACCCACGAAATGGGCTTTGCACGCGAGGTCGGCGACAGAGTTTTGTTTATGGACGATGGAAAGATTCTCGAAGAAAATGCTCCTGAGGAGCTTTTCACGAATCCGCAAAATCCGAGGCTGCAGGAATTTCTTTCAAAAGTTTTATAAAAAGTGTTGACAAATCAAATCTTTGGTATTATTATACTTTAAACCGCTAAAATATTGAGGTAATAATCAATGCGTAATCTTGTCTTTACAGCTTCATACTATTACTTTTACTTTATCAACTTTTTTGGTAGGGTTAGTATGAATTTTGCTGCAAAACAGATAGCGTGCTGAGATTTAAAGTGTTTTAGTAAATGCGTCCCGCAGTGAAATTCGCTGCGGGACTTTTTATTTTTCAGAGTAAGGAGCAAAACAATGGTAGTAATTTTAAAAGACGGTGCAGACAGTAAAAAAGTAAAAAATCTTACCGACTGGCTCGAAAATCAGAAAATTTCTGTTCATAAGGTTATAGGCGAGTACCAGACGATTTTAGGCCTTATCGGTGATACGAGCAAAATCGATATTGACCTTATTCAGGGTCTTGACATAGTTGAAAAGGTAAAAAGAATTTCCGAGCCGTATAAAAACGCCAACAGAAAATTTCATCCTGACGACACGATTATTGATGTCGGCGGACATAAAATAGGCGGCGGAAATTTCCAGTATTTTGCAGGTCCTTGCTCGGTTGAGAGCCGCGAGCAGATAATCTCAATAGCAAAAGACGTCAAAAAGGCCGGTGCCAATATTTTAAGAGGCGGCGCCTTCAAACCGCGCACTTCGCCCTATGCTTTCCAGGGAATGCGCGCCGAGGGACTTGAGCTTTTGCTTGAGGCGAAAAAAGAAACAGGTATGCCGATAGTTACCGAAATTATGGACGCGTCTCACATTGATTTGTTTGAGAATGTGGACATAATTCAGGTCGGAGCAAGGAATATGCAGAATTTTGAGCTTTTAAAGGAGCTCGGCAGAATAGACAAACCCATTTTCTTAAAGCGCGGACTTTGCGCTACGCTTCAGGAATTCCTTATGAGTGCCGAATACATTATGGCCGAGGGCAACCAAAAGGTTATACTCTGCGAGCGCGGCATAAGAACTTTTGAGACCGCCACGAGAAATACCCTCGATCTTTCGGCTGTCGCAATGCTCCACGAAATGACGCACCTCCCCGTAGTAGTTGATCCGAGCCATGCTTCGGGTATCGCAAGACTTGTAAAGCCGATGTCCTTTGCGGCTGCCGCCTGCGGTGCAGACGGCCTTATGATAGAGGTTCACAACGACCCTGCAAAGGCTCTTTGCGACGGTCCTCAGGCTCTTCGTCCGGAGGAATTCGCAGAGGTAACGAGAGGCGTTAACGCTATAAGAGAAACGGTAAACAATCTGTAATTTTGAGAGGCGATAAAGATGAATATAGCAATAGTAGGTTTGGGACTTATCGGCGGCTCAATAGCCAAGGCAATCAAATACAATACGGACAATACCGTTTACGGCTATGATATTGACCGCGGAGTCCTGCTGAAAGCAAAGCTTTTGGGAGCCGTTGACGAGGAACTCACAAGTGACATTCTCCCGACGTGCGATATGGTGATTTTGGGACTTTACCCTAATGATACGCTTGAATTTGTACGCACTCATGCGGATAAGATAAAAAAAGGTGCCATTGTTATGGACTCCTGCGGCGTAAAGCGCGTCGTCTGCGAGCCGCTCTGGAAGGTAGCCTCCGAAAACGGCTTTACGTTTATCGGAGCGCACCCAATGGCAGGACTTCACTTCTCGGGCTTTGAATATTCCGATGTCGGTATGTTCTCAGAGGCTTCCATGATAATTATCCCATCAAAGGATGTCAAAATCGAGGACTTGGAGGCCGTTAAAAGCTTATATCTAAAGCTCGGATTTACAAATATTCAAATATCGACTCCGGAGGAGCACGACAAGATAATAGCCTATACCTCTCAGCTTGCCCACGTCGTTTCAAACGCCTATGTTAAAAGCCCCGAGGCGGAAGTGCACAAGGGTTTTTCGGCAGGCAGCTACAAGGATTTAACGCGTGTCGCAAAGCTCAATGAGACTATGTGGACAGAGCTTTTCCTTGAAAATGAGGATAATCTCATAAACGAGGTGGACGGCATTATAGCAAATCTGCAAAAGTATTCAAAGGCTCTCAAAGAGCACGACGCAGTCACGCTGAAGGCTCTTCTCAAGGAGGGCCGCGAGCGCAAAGAAAAGATAGACGGTATGTATAAAAACTAAAATCGTCGATTCGGAGGCATTATGAAAACAGTTGAAGTAGACGCTGCCGTGCGTTATAATATTGTAATTGACAAGGGCATTTTGCCGAAAAGCGGCGATATGATAAAAGAGGTCACTTCCGCCGAAAGGGTGGCTGTGATAACCGACGATACCGTAGATAAGCTTTATTCGGATGTCGTTATGAAGTCGCTCTCCGACGCAGGCTTTGAAACATTTAAATTTGTATTTCCGCACGGGGAAAAATCAAAAAACATATCAACATTTTCTTCAATACTTGAATTTTTAGCCGAGAGCGGACTTACAAGAACCGACGCCTTGGTGGCGCTCGGCGGCGGAGTTGTCGGCGACGTCGCGGGATTTGCCGCCGCAAGCTATCTGCGAGGCATAGATTTTATACAGATACCGACTACGCTTTTGGCGTGCGTTGACTCGTCCGTGGGCGGAAAAACCGCAATAGACCTAAAGGCAGGTAAAAACCTTGCCGGCGCGTTTTATCAGCCGAAGCTTGTTATAGCCGACTTCGAAACGCTCTCCACTCTTACCGACGGGATTTTTGCCGACGGAATGGCAGAGGTCATTAAGTACGGAGTGATTTTTGACAAAGCATTTTTTGAGTTCCTGCGCGATAACGAGGCAAAAGACAATCTCGAATATGTAATAACTCGCTGTGTGGAGTTAAAGCGCGACATTGTAAATGCCGACGAAAAGGAAAAAGGCGTTAGAGCGCTTCTGAATTTCGGTCATACCGTAGGTCACGCCATAGAAAAATGCAGCGGATATAAAATTCCACACGGAAGTGCGGTTGCCGTCGGAATGGTAATAATATCGAGGGCGGCATATAAATGCTCCTTCTGCGGCGAAAATTACGCCGATATTATAGCGTCACTCAATAAAAAATATTCTTTGCCCGTCAGCACCGATTTTTCCGCAAGCGAGCTTTCGTCCGCGGCTATGGCGGATAAAAAACGGTCGGGCGACAAAATAAAACTGATAATTCCCGAATCTCTCGGTAACTGTGTTATAAAAAGTGTACCGACTTCGGAGCTTGAAAAAATAATCAGTGAGGGACTCTGTTAATGAATATAAGGCTGAAACCGTGCCGCTTTTGCGGTGAAGTCACGGCAATATCGTCAAAATCTGACGCTCACAGGCTTTTAATTGCCTCGGCGCTCAGCGACAGACCGACTTTTATAAGGTGCAACGCGCGTTCTGCCGATATAACGGCAACGGTGAATTGCCTTAATTCGCTCGGGGCGGATATAAAATTTGTTGATGGCGGTATTTCGGTTAAACCCATCAAAGAAAAAAGAAAAAGTGCCGTACTCGATTGTAATGAGAGCGGCTCAACCATCAGATTTTTACTTCCCGTTGCCGCATCACTCGGTACAAACACCGAGTTTACCGGTGGCGGCAGACTTCCGGAACGTCCGTTGTCTCCGCTGCGTGAACAAATGGAGGCTCATGGTGTCGTATTTTCACCGATAAATGTATTCCCGGTTAAAATAAACGGCGAAATGATATCGGGCGAATTTACGATTAAGGGAAATATAAGCTCGCAGTTTATTACGGGGCTTTTGTTTGCACTGCCGCTTTTAAACGACAACAGCATTATTAACGTTATACCGCCCGTCGAATCAAGGCCGTATATAGATATGACGCTTAATACGTTGAAAAAATTCGGTATAACCGTCACGGAAAAAAGTAATTCCTTCTTTATACCCGGAGGGCAGAAATATGCTTCGCCGGGTACTGTCGAATCTGAGGGCGATTGGTCAAATTCGGCATTCTTCCTGACGGCAGGTGCCGTTTCGGGCAAAGTCACCGTAACTGGGCTTGACGTCTCGTCAGTTCAGGGCGATAAACAAATACTTACGATTCTCAAAGAAATGGGAGCCGAAATAACCGTGGAGCAAGGAAGTATAACCGTTAAAAAGGGTGATTTGCACGGCATAAATATCGATGCGCGAAATATTCCCGACCTTGTTCCTATAATTTCCGTGGCAGCAGCCGCGGCAAATGACGGCGAGACCGTTATAACGGGTGCCGAGAGGCTTAAAATAAAGGAGTCCGACAGACTCACGGCAGTTTACGAAAGCTTTAAAGCTCTCGGGGTCGATATATCGAAAAACGATGACGGACTTGTGATAAACAAAACGGGTATTGTCGGCGGCGGTGCTGTCAGCGGCTATAACGACCACCGTATGGTTATGGCTCTCTCTGTTTTGTCCGCTGTTTCAAGCGGCGATATTATTTTGCGTGGGGCAGAAGCGGTAAATAAATCTTACCCGAATTTCTTTGAAGATTTTTCTTCGCTCGGAGGTAGTTACAATGTCATCAATTCTTAGAGGAAACAAGATAAATGTCTCGGTTTTCGGTCAGTCGCACTCCGAAGCGATAGGTTGTGTTATTGACGGACTGCCGGCAGGCGTAAAGCTTGACACCTTGTCAATAGAAAAACTTATGGAGAGAAGAGCACCGGGTCGCAATAAATATTCGACAACGCGCCGCGAGGCGGACAAGCCCGTAATATTGTCGGGACTTGTTGATAATACTACGTGCGGCGCGCCTCTTGCGATGATAATTGAGAATACAAATACGCGTTCGGGCGACTACGGAAATATACGAACCCTTCCGCGTCCGGGTCATTCCGACTATGCTGCAGCTGTAAAGTACAACAGCTTTAATGACATTGCGGGCGGCGGACACTTCTCGGGCAGGCTGACTGCGCCGCTTTGCTTTGCAGGAAGCGTTTGTATGCAGATTTTAAAACTAAAGGGCATAGATATTAAGGCTCATATTGCGGCAATAGGCGGCATTGAGGATGAAAAATTTGACCCCGTCAGCATAACGGACGAAAATATCGCGGGAAAAGAATTTCCCGTAATAAATGATGCTGCCGGAGAAAAAATGAAGGCTGAAATTGAAAAGGCGAGGCTTGACGCAGATTCTGTCGGCGGAATTATTGAGTGTGCCGTAACGGGTGTAAAAGCAGGTTTCGGCGAGCCCATGTTTGAAGGCATCGAAAATCGCCTTGCCGCCGCCGTTTTCGGAATACCTGCCGTAAAGGGTATAGAATTCGGCAGGGGCTTTTCGTCGGCGCTTCTGCGCGGAAGTGAAAATAACGATGAATTTATTGTATCGGACGGTACAGTACGAACCGAAACTAATAATCACGGCGGAATTCTCGGTGGTATAACAAGCGGTATGCCCATAGTTTTCCGCGTGGCAATAAAGCCGACTCCGTCCATAGGTAAGCCTCAACGGAGCGTAAACCTTGAAACTATGGAGGAAGAGGAGCTTTTGATAAAGGGCAGGCACGACCCTTGTATAGTGCCGCGCGCCGTACCGGCAGTCGAAGCGGTAACGGCTGTGACAATGCTTGATATAGTTCTTTAAAAAATCCGAAAGGGCAATGGCAATGGATAAGGATATTAATGAATTACGAAATGAGATAAACAGTATCGACCGCGAATTTGTGGAGCTTTTTATAAAGCGTATGGGAGTTTCGCTGTCGGTAGCCGAGTATAAGAAAAAAACCGGTATGCCGGTGCTTGACCGTTCTCGTGAGCGGGAGCTTTTAAACCGTGTAGCAAAAATGTCTGGCGACGAGATGAAAACATACACAAGGCTTCTTTATTCCACCGTGTTAAATCTCTCCCGTTCGTATCAGCACAGCTTCCTTGACAATACGTCCGTTTTAACCGAAAAAATACTGTCGGCGTCCGCAAATACCGCCGATGTTTTCCCGACTGAAGCCGTTGTCGCGTGTCAGGGTGTAGAGGGTGCATATTCGAGCCTTGCCTGCGAAAAGCTGTTCCGTTATCCCGATATAATGTTTTTTGACAGCTTTGACGGCGTCTTTTCAGCCGTCCAAAACGGGCTTTGCCGCTACGGCATATTGCCTATCGAAAACAGCACGGCAGGCTCCGTAAATAAGGTTTACGACCTTATGAGCAAAAATAAATTTTATATAGTACGCAGTATACGCCTCAAGGTTGACCACTCGCTTCTTGCAAAAAAAGGAACGTCGCTTACCGATGTAAAAGAGATTTTTTCTCACGAGCAGGCAATCAATCAGTGCTCGGAGTTTTTAAATTCTCTAAGCGGAGTTAAGGTCACCGTTTGTGCCAATACGGCAATGGCTGCCAAAATGGTCGCAGAGAGTAATCGCCGTGATGTTGCGGCTATATCTTCGGCTAACTGTGCAGGGCTGTACGGGCTTTGCCAACTGTCCTCGGATATACAGGATACGGGCAATAATTACACTCGTTTTATATGTATCTGTAAAGACCTTGAAGTCTATCCCGGTGCCGATAAAACGAGCCTTATGATGACCCTGCCGCATGAGCCGGGTGCGCTTTACAATATACTTGCGAGATTTTTTGCGTATGATATAAACCTTTTAAAGCTTGAAAGCCGACCCTTAAAGGACAGGGATTTTGAATTTATGTTTTACTTTGACATAGAGTCGCCCGTTCACTCAGACGGCTTTTCTCGCGTTATTACCGAGCTGTCGGGAAGTATCGACGATTTTACGTATCTCGGCAGCTATTCCGAAGTGCTGTGACTAAATCCCGTGGGGGAAGTTATTAAGAAAACTAAATAATCTGTTTACAAAATGTTAATTAAAAGTACTTTTTGCCGAAACATTTTGTGTTTATACTAAAGACATCAAATCAAGAGAACGACATAAGCTGTTGATTTGATAAAAAGATTGTCAGATCTTTTTAGACTTTTTCATTACTTTCTCCCCCTTCTTAAAAGCAAAAAACAAACCGTCCGATCTCCCAACGGACGGTTTGTTTTTTTATCTGTTTTTTATAAAAGCTTATTTAACACTTCCGCAAGCTCCGAAACGTTTTGGTAACGCTTTGACATCTGCGCCATGATACATTTGTTAATTACTTTGCCGAGCTTCCCTTTCGGTGTGTCAATCGTGGGGTGTACTCCGAGAAGCAGCTCGTTTAAAAGAACTCCCACGGCGTAAATATCGGTAACGGGACCCGATTGGTAAATTCCGAATTGCTCCGGTGCCGCATATCCGGCAGTACCTAAATTTTTGGTGTCCGCGTACTTGCTGTCGTCTGTAAGTCTTGCTATACCGAAGTCTATGATAACCGCTTCGCCCTGCTCGGTTATTATTATGTTTGATGGCTTTATGTCGCGGTGTATTATGCCGAGGGAGTGTATAAACACAAGCCCGTTGCAAATATCGAGCGCGTATTTTACGGCAAGCTCCCGTTTGAGCGTTCCGCCGTTCGCTTCCACGATATGTCTGAGCGTTGCGCCGCTTATGTATTCCTCAAGTACGGTTACGTCCTCGTCGTTTGAGCACACTTCGTATATCGTTGCGGTATTTTTATTGAGTTGTCCTCTGAGACGTCGCAGAACGTGATCGTTGCGGTTTTTTTGACTTATCTTAACAATTTGCTTTGCCAAATCGTTTTTCTGTGGTATACTACTGTTGTTTCCGCGTGGGCGCGAGGGTCATCGCTTCCGCTTGGTTTAAAGCTATAAAAAAGAAGGCGAAAAGCGGCATATGAAAGAAAATAAAAAAGAACTGATAAAGCTGATTTCAAAAATAGCGGTGGCGTTGGCCGTGTTTGTTTTTGTGCTTATAAACTATAAAGAGCTTGTAAATATAGATGTACGTGAAATTGTTTCGGCGGCTCCGTCGCTTTTGCCGGCCGTATTGTCGGTTCTTGCGATATATTGTGTAAAGGGGCTTGTGCTTGTTATTCCGGCGTCACTCGTCTATATTTCGGTCGGTATGGCATTTTCACCTTTGACGGCGGTGCTTGTGAATATCGCCGGAATACTTGTTGAATTTACGGCGTCATACCTCTTCGGGCTTTTCCTCGGCGGCGATTATATAAATAAGATGATGCAAAAGCAAAAGTACGGTAAAAAGATGCTTGAAATGCAGGAAAATAAAAAGGACGCGTCCGTTTTCCTTATGCGCTTTATAACCGTGTTTCCGCTTGATTTTGTAAGCTTGTTTCTCGGCAGCAGTAAGTATAATTTCGGAAAGTACATTTTGTTTTCGTTTCTGGGGCTTGCTCCGAGAGTAATATTGTTTACGATTCTCGGTGACAAAATATATGATTATATCCCAATGAAGCTCATAATGACCATATGTCTTTTTGCCATTCCGGTTGCGGTTATAGCGATAATAATTAAAGCCGCGGTTGACAAAAAGCGCAAAAAGAACGAAAGTAACGAAAATACGGCCGATAAAGCCGAGATGAAATGATATGATTTGACAAATTGCGCTTGCGGAAGTATAATATCCGAGATATAAAAAAAGCGTTGATGAGAAACAGTAGATAGTATTTGTCGCTTCAGAGAGCGGGCGGTCGGTGAAAGCCCTGCGGCGTTATTATCGAACCCGTCTTTGAGCTCCGCGCAGAACGCGGCGGGTGTCCCGTTACAGACAAATGAGAGCGGATTTTCCGAATACAGGTGGTACCGCAGGCTATTTTGTTAGTTTGTCCTGAATGAAGCTATGGCTTCGTTCGGGATTTATTTTTTGTTGAACCGGAGGATTATGTATGAAACTTGATAAGCTCGTAGGCGAGAGATTCAAAGAAAAGCCGTCCGACTGCGTTATTGACAGTCACGCGCTGATGCTGCGCGGCGGATATATGAAGGGCGTCGCTAACGGTATTTATTCGCAGTATACACCGCTTAACCGTATATGCCGTAAAATCGAGGATATACTTCGCGACGAGATGGATAAGGTAGGCGGCCAGGAGGTTAAATTCCCGGTAGTGCTTCCCGCAAGTCTTTGGGACGAATCGGGCAGATATGAGAGCGTCGGCAGCGAGCTTATGCGCTTTACCGACCGTAATAACGCTCGTCTTGTCCTCGGTATGACTCATGAGGAGGCGTCGGTGCAGCTTGTTCGCGAGTATGCAAATTCATATACAAAATACCCGTTTATGATATATCAGATTCAGACGAAGTTCCGCGACGAGGCAAGACCGCGCGCAGGGCTTATCCGCGTTCGTGAATTTACCATGAAGGACGCATATTCCTTCCATACTTCGCAGGAGGATCTTGAGGAGTACTACGCAGAGGTCTATGAAGCATATAACCGCATTTTTGCACGTGCCGGTTTGCCGGAGGTAGTTGCCGTAAAGTCGGATTCCGGTATGATGGGCGGCAGCGTTTCGCATGAATATATGCTCTTAACTCCGGTAGGCGAGGATACAATAGCATACTGCTCCGATTGTGATTACAGAGCGAACATGGAGGCAGCGGCGAGCATTACGGAAAACAAAAAGGACGGTGACGACGAGGAGCTGAAGCTTGTCGAAACACCGAATATCCATACAATAGAGGATATCTGCACCTTCCTCGGCACACCGCTTGAAAAGTCATGTAAGGCCGTTGTGTACCAGCAGAATTCGGATGACAAATTTGTTGTCGTATTTATAAGAGGCGATCTCGACGTAAATGAAACCAAGCTTACTAATTATCTTTGCGAAAATATCCACCCCGGAGTTATTACGGAGGAGTGCGGTCTTAAAGCCGGATTTATCGGTCCGTGTAATTTAAGCGGCGACTTCAGAGTTGTTTATGACAGCTCGCTTAAGGGCACAAACAACCTCTCGTGCGGCGCAAATAAAGAGGGCTATCACTATACAGGCCTTTGTATGGAGCGCGACGTTCCCGATGCCGAATATGTTGATGTAGCCAAAATAACCGCCGGCGGCATTTGCCCGAATTGCGGCAAGCATACCATAAAAATTTCACGCGGCATCGAGGTAGGAAACATATTCCAGCTCGGAACAAAATATACAAAGAGTATGAATATGACATACCTCGATAAGGACGGCAACGCGCAGTACCCCATAATGGGCTGCTACGGTATAGGCGTCGGCAGACTTGCTGCGTCGGTATGTGAAGCTCACCATGATGAATACGGTCCTATTTGGCCTATGTCAATAGCACCGTGGCAGGTTCATCTTTGCTGCCTTCGCTCCGACGATGAAAACGCCAAGAGCTTTGCCGACTCCCTTTACAAGGATTTGCAGAATGACGGAGTTGAGGTCATATATGACGACAGAAACGTGCGTCCGGGCGTAATGTTCTCCGATGCCGACTTGCTCGGTGTTCCCGTAAGAGTAATAGTGAGCCCCAGAAATATGGCTGAAAATGTCTGCGAGGTTGTTACAAGAGACAAATCCGTCAGCAAGAAGGTTCCGGTTTCCGAGGTTAAGGAAACGGTTGAGCAGATGGTTCGCGATATGCTCAAAAAATATATTGTCACCCAAGACTGATTTTTTGGTTGACAATCAAAACGGTTAATGTTATACTCCTTTAAGTTTCAGCTTAAAGGAGTATTTTTATGGCGGAAAAGGAAATTAAAGCTAAAAGAAGCAACAGGCAAAAGACGCTTGATATGGTATACATAGCGATATTTGCCGTAATAATTGCCGTTTGTTCGTGGATCTCGGTACCCATGGTAGTGCCGTTTACGCTTCAGACCTTCGGTGTTTTCTGCGCCGTCGGCTTGCTCGGCGGTAAAAGGGGAACCTTGTCCGTTCTCATATATGTATTACTCGGAGCTGTCGGAGTTCCGGTATTCGCGGGATTTTCAAGCGGCATAGGCACACTGTTCGGTGTGACCGGCGGATATATAATGGGATTTATATTTACCGCACTTATCTATTGGCTCATAACAGCGATTTTCGGGAAAAAGCTTTGGGCGATAATCCTCGGAATGGTTCTCGGACTTTTGGCTTGCTATGCCTTCGGTACGATTTGGTTTATGGTCGTTTATGCGCAAAAAGCGGCACCGATAGGACTTGCGGCCGCCCTTATGAAATGTGTTGTTCCGTTTTTGATACCGGACGCGCTTAAAATCGCCCTCGCCGTAGTTATAACAAAGACGGTGCCGAAATATGTCAAAATTTTTGATTAGACCGCATCACCTTTTGTGTATGCGCTATTTCCAAGGCTGCGGCTATTCGGAGGATTTCACCGAAAATATGCGGTATGTAATATCAAATCTGAAAAACGGCAGCGAGGTTCTTTTGACTCGCGGCTGTGATGACATCTGCCGCAAATGCCCCAATAACAGAAAAAATATGTGCTGCGACGGTGAAAAGGTTAAAAGCTACGACAGTGCTGTAACAAGCTCGTGCAATCTCGATTTTGACAAGGTGTATGAGTACGGCTGTCTTTATTCGCTTGTCGAAAATAATATCATAAAAAAAGATATGCTCCGCTTTGTATGCGGCGACTGCCAATGGTTTTATATATGCGGCATAGCACGGGTGTGACAAAAACTTCGATTGAACATTAAAAAGCTGCTGTAAAGGCTTATTCTTTACAGCAGCTTTTTGCGTTTTGCACGGCGGTATTGTTATTTCTTAACGGTAAAGTACATAGGACTTGTAAATCCTATCATATACCTTTGACCGTTTATCTTTCCCCAAAGCTCGGCTATATACCAGCCGGGCTCACAGTTTAAGGTAAAGGACAGAGCGTCGCCGCCGTATTTTGACTCGAACACGGTCTGGCGTCCGTTTCTTATTAACCTTACCGATTCCAAGGTGATGTTGAATTTCTCCCAATGCTCTTTTCGTGTATTCGGGAAAACTTCTATTTTAATTTTTGCTTTGCCCTCCTCCAAAACATCGCCTACGTTATATTCAGCATCGTTTCGCTGTGCCGTAAGTGTTATCAAAGGACCCATGGTAATTGAGGTTCTTCCGTTTTGCACGGCTTTTTTTATTTCCGCACCGGTGAGCGTTTCGCTTTCGGTGCCTATGTAAGTGCAGCCGTATGGCTCCGTTTCATCGGATTCCTTGTGCCAGTCCTTGCCGTAGGTTGCGGCAAGGTGATACCCCTTGTCAAGAAGACCCGTCCAAAGCGAAAAGGCGCGCTCGTTTGCCGATTTTGACGGCGGAAACGGTTTTGACCATACCTCGATATAGTCCACATTTTCCCATTTTTTTACGTGATAGTCCCAAAAGCAGCCGGTGCACATCGGGCTTCCGAGCTCATACGGATGTGCTATGCCTACCATACCGCCGCGCTTTTTGACCTCGGCGATTTTTTCGTCTATGTTGTCGGGAACGGCGTCGCGCCAGTCCACAAATTCCTTGCAGTCGGTGACAAGCATATGGCCGAAAAAGGTAGTCCATTCTATTCCCTTCAGAACGGAAACGTATTTCTTTTCTCTTTCCTCGGTAATTTCGTCCCAGCCCGAAACGGTGTTGTGATCTGTAAGGGCTATACCCGAGAGCCCGTATTCCTTAGCTGTTTGCATAAGCGACTCCACGGTGAATTTGCCGTCGCTGTGCAGGGTGTGACAGTGCATTTCGCACGGGAACCATTTAAGCATTGCTTTTCACCTCGCCGAAAACTTTTATATCAAACGTACATTCGTCGGTAACAAGCGCGTGTACGTTTATTGTTATTCTGTAAAGGCCGCTCGGAAGATTCGTTTTTATAAATCCGCGTGAGCTTTCCGTTTCCGAAATAATGTGCGTTTGGCGGCTGTCCTGCCTGTGAGCGCAGCCGATATAGCCGTCCGGGCTGTCAAGCGATACCGTGAGCAGATTTTTGACCGGCAGGTATTCGTACCAAGGCTTATATCCCTTTCTGTACGGCTCCGGAGCATACTTTTCAAATCCGTCGTCTATGTATTTGTGCGCCTTTTCTTCATCGTCGAGGTTTTTCGGCGAATACGAGAATTCAATTTTCATTTTTTCAAGCTCCTCCGCAACATAAAATTGCAGCGGAACGTTGGTTTTTGTGTCATTGGGCGTCAGCGTTTTCGTCTCTTCAAATATCAGACTCATCTTTTCCCTCCGTATTGGTGTTAATGACCTTTTCGGCAAGAGCCTCGGTCAAAAAGTCAAATATGATTATGCCGAACGGTTTATCGGGCAGAGAATATTCCGAAAACATTTTGTTTATATATTCGGCATTTTCTCTCGGGTTGCCTCTTGTGCTCAAAAAGTTTAACGCCATAATATTTTTGTGCGGTCGGTAATCGCCGAGCATGGTTGTGACGGCAGACTGCCATTTTTCCTCTTTTTTAAGGGCGTATCGGTCCTGTATTATTGCCTTTTCGTTTTTTTCGTTCCCGAACCAACACGGCAGCGGCAGGGGACTGTCCGTCCCTTTTTGATCCTCCCAATACGAAAAATCAAGTCCGTTGTCAACAGAGGAGAGGTCGTTTGTGCCGAGCATACAACGCCTCATAAGCACTATTTTGCCGCGAACCGCTCCGAGCTTCGGTATCTTGTTTTCCGTGTACCAAAGGTCTTTTTGCGAATCTATGTATCGGCTTCTGAAGCTTTTGTAAAAATCTTTTACGTTAACGCCGGAATCCATTTTTATGCTCACAATAACGGTTTCGGTCGGGTTTTCCTTTAAAAACTCGGCTGTGTCGCAAAGTATGTCGTCAAAAAGCAGCGTTCCGCTTGACAACTCTTTTTCTTTGCGGCATCTTATAAAAAAATGTACCGCTTTGAATTTGTTATGACTCAATATAAGCCGTATATCGAGGAACCTCGCTCCGGACAACAGCTGATTTTTCACGGACATATCCTGGCAGCAAAATATCCGAGGCGTCGGAGCGGTTGTGAATCTTGCCGCGCTGTCGTGAGTTCCGGGAATACTTATCATTGACAGCGGTGTTTCGTCGGGAATGTTTTTCATCCATTTTTCGGTGCGCATAAAATCACCTCTTTCTATGCTATTGTATACCATAAATTGCCGGAGTGCAACTAAAGGCTTAATATAGTCATCTTCAGCATTACAGTCAACAAACATATAGACTTTTAAGCGCTTTTGTGCTATTATTTTTCCTGTGAAAAAGCATGAAAAGGGGTGCTTCTTGTGGCGAAAGCAAAGAAAAAGGGTTTAAAAATATTCTGTATTGTTCTTTCGGTAATTCTTGTTTTTATAATTGCGGTTGCGGCAATAGAGTTTTGGTATTATCCGAAATATAAGAAAACCGAAAAACAGCCGTTTGATATATCCTCAAAGGCGGAGACGGACGAGATAACCGTTATGAGTGCCAATGTGCGCTGCATCAGCCCCACCGATATAGGCAAAAAGAGCTGGTGTTACCGCGCGGGTCTCATAATTGAAAACGTGGCCTCGGTTATGCCGGATGTTATAGGCTTTCAAGAGGTTACAAAGATCCATTACGCATATTTGCAAGATACGCTTAAAGGATATGACAGCGTTATAGAGTATCGAGATAATACATATCTCTCAGAGGGCTGCCCCATATTTTACAGCACCGAAAAATTCGAGCTTGAGGATAAAGGCTCGTTTTGGCTTTCCGAAACGCCCGAGGTTATGAGTAAGGATTGGGGCGCAGCGTGTTACAGAGTTTGCAGCTATGTTATACTTAAAGAAAAACAGACAGGTAAAGATTTTGTTGTGTTTAACACTCACCTTGACCATATCAGCGACGAGGCGCGCATAAACGGAATTCGCGTTGTGCTTGACAAAATTGCACAGTTCGGAGGCAAGCCGTCAATAATTATGGGCGATTTTAATGCTAAAGAGAACAGCGAAACATATAAAATGGCAACCGAAAATTTTAACGACGCCAAGTATCTTACGGATAACCCCGACAACTCCTGTACATATCAGAATTTCGGCAAGGCACTTGACAGAAGCTGTATAGACTATTTTATGGTTTCAAAGACGGGTGTTACGGCGCAGAGCTTTGAGATTGTGAAAAACACATATGACGGAGTATATCCGAGCGACCATTTCCCGATTGCCGTTACACTTACGCTTACAGACTGATACCGTATTTAATGAAAGGATAAAAAATATGACCGGAAAAACGCTTGCAAGAGAATATCTTTGCTCCGTGGTTCGTTCGGCTCTGCTCTCGGAGCCTCTGCCGGATATACCCGAGGGCACCGATAAGGTTTTCCTCGTGAAGCTCGCATATCGCAACAGCGTTCAGGTCATACTCTACCTTGCTTTTAAAGATAAGCCGGGGGCTTTGCCGCAGGATTATATGTCAAAGCTTGAGCGTTCATATAAGGCGGCGATTCTCCGTGAGAGCGCACAGCAAAACGAGCTTAATTTCATAAGAAAAGCTTTTGCTGAAAACAATATAGATTTTATGTGCCTCAAGGGAGCTCACCTCAAAGCACTTTATCCTGTGCCGGAAATGCGCTTTATGGTGGATATGGACATTCTTGTCAAAAAAGAGGACGTTTTGCGCGCGGAAAAGCTGTTGACGGAACGCGGCTTTTCTCGCGAAATGAACAACGGCAAGGATATAGTCCTTATAAATCCGCCGTTTTTAACCGTGGAGCTTCACAATATGCTCTTTATTGAGAGCGACAGTCGGCACGACTATTTTACCGACGTTTGGAAACGAGCCGTAAAATGCGGCGAGCACGAATATAAAATGACCGACAATGACCTTTATATATATGTTATGGCACATCTGGCGGAGCATTACAAGGACGGCGGAGCGTGCTTCAGACCGACTATGGATATTTTTATGCTTAACCGCCTTAAAAGCGAAGAGCTTGATTTTACGTATATAGGCGGCGAGCTTGAAAAAATCGGACTTGCGCGCTTTGCGGAAAACATAAAAAAAGTCGGCGACATTTGGTTCGGCGATGCAAAGGACGACAAAGCTCTGTTCGTAATGCAGCAGTATATAGTTTTGGGTCCGCCCATACAAAATGCCGGCGCAGTAGCCGAAAATATGGAAAGCACGCGCTTTTCGGCGTTTATGCGAATGGCGTTTCCGCCGCTTAAGGTTATGGTGAAAAACTATCCCGTGCTTAAAAGACTGCCGTTTTTGCTGCCGTTTTATTGGCTCGTCAGACTCGTTAAAAAGGGCGGCAGGGCAAAGAATAAGTCAAAAGAGCTTGAGGCGTTGACGGATAAGAATAAAAAGCTGATGAATGATATTTTTAAATCCTCGGGTCTGTAATACCGAATTCGGAGAGGCGGAAAATGAAAAACAAACAAAAAGTAAGCAGCGATAAATTTACCATGATGACGCAAATGCCGGTAAATAAGCTGATATGCAAAATGGCCGTTCCTACAATAATAACAATGCTGGTGTCTGCCGTATATAATATGGCGGACACATATTTTGTCGGGAAAATAGGCACCAGCGCAACCGGTGCGGTTGGCGTCGTCTTTTCTTTTATGGCGATAATTCAGGCGTGCGGATTTTTCTTCGGCCACGGATCGGGAAACTATATGTCACGCAAGCTCGGCGAGCAAAAGACAGAAGAGGCGTCCGTAATGGCGTCAACGGGATTTTTTTCGTCGTTTGCCGTGGGAGTTATAATAGGCGTTTTGGGGCTGATATTCATTTCGCCCCTGTCAAAGCTGCTCGGTTCAACCGATACCATTTTGCCGTACACAAAGCAGTATCTTTTTTACATTCTCTGCGGAACGCCGTTTATGATGAGCTCGCTTGTGCTTAATAATCAGCTTCGCTTCCAGGGCAGCGCGGTAAACGGGATGATAGGCGTTACGGCGGGCGGAGTGCTCAATATTTTGCTTGACCCCATATTTATATTTGTATTTAAAATGGGAGTCGGCGGAGCGGGCTGCGCCACGATGCTGAGCCAGGCAATAGGCTTTGTGATATTGCTCATAGGCTGTACCAAAAAAGGAAATATCCGCATATCGTTTAAAAACTTCCGATTTAAAAAACAGCTCTATAAAGAAATCTTCCGCGGCGGAATTCCGTCCCTTGCGAGGCAGGGTCTCGCGTCGCTTGCCATGGTGGCTATGAACCGACTTGCAGGCGGTTACGGCGATGCCGCGATAGCCGCTATGTCCATTGTTTCAAAGATAATGAATTTTTTCGGAGCCGCCGTAATAGGCTTCGGTCAAGGCTTCCAGCCCGTATGCGGCTTTAATTACGGTGCGAAGAAATACGACAGAGTAAAAAAGGCGTTTTGGTTCTCCGTCAAGGTGACCACCGTATTTATGACCGTGGTTGCCGTTTTCGGCTTTATTCTGTCACCGTATGTTATAGCTTTATTCAGACGCGATGACACCGATGTAATTGCAATCGGTTCGTTTGCATTCAGGGCACAGTGCATATCTCTTCCGCTTTCGGGATTTATAGTTACGGCGAATATGTATCTTCAGACCATAGGCAGGGCAAAGGCAGCCACCTTAACGGCTATGTCGAGGCAGTTTTTGTTTTTTGTTCCGGCGCTGTTATTGCTTGTGCACTTTTTCGGTCTTACGGGAGTCGAAATAAGTCAAGCAGCAGCAGACGTGGCTGCATTCCTGTTTTCAATGCCGATTTGTCTCAAGGTTTTAAATATAATGATGACCGAGGAAAATAAAATACAATAGCTTGTGTTGCCGAATGGCACATTGACTTTATCCGCGTAATATGTTATAAATACATATTACGGAGTCGATGACTTATGAGTGAAACCCTTCCGACCGATGCTCTGCCGAAGTTCGGAAATGATGTCTTTTATGATATACGTGTGTTATCCGCAAAAGTGAATTCCTTGTTTATAACCGCGAAAGATTCGCCCGAAAAAGCCGAAGAGCTTTATCTGTCTGTGCTTACAACGGTATGCGTCTACGTCGAAAATTATCTTGCAAGCCACTTTTCCGGGCTGAATTCGGAATATTTTGAACGCTTCTGCTATTCTAATATCTACGGAGCGGAACACAGATTTACCTCTTTAAAAAAGCTTGCGGAATTGTCGGCGTATACATTAAATTCCGTGCCGCAAAATATGTGTGATAAAAATGCCGATATAGCTTCGGCGGCAAACAGACTTTTTAATGTTTGCCGTGCTTCGGTAAAGGCAGCGTCTGCTCCGGTAAAATATCGAGACGGTAAAAAATACAGAGTTTTTAAGCCGTCAAAACGCGAACGACTGCTGCTTTGGGAGCTCTGCGGAGGAAACCCGGAAGAAACGGCTGAAAAGGAATTAAGCATTACATATATTGCAAGAAAAAACCAATCCGCCGCGTCGCCGAAAAAATATATACGCCTTTCGGCTTGGGCATTTTATACTTCGATTTATTCATTGCTGCTTGTAAATTTAAGCGGAGCATTCATATTGCTTGCGGTATTCTCTTTTCTTATGAGCATTATGCTTGCCGCTTTGTATGCGGTAAAGTCGCTTTCCTCTCATCGTAAGGAGCGCAATTACCGCGAAAAAAATATACGTTGAAAAAACATATTTTTGTCTTGTCTCGGATTGCTTTCCAATGCGGGGCGGGACTGTTTATATAGGACAGAAAGGATACGGAAAATGAAAAAAAGAATTATTGCGACATTAAGTGCTGTTTTGGCGGTGATATTATTGCTTTTCACTTCGGCATTTGCCTCATCTGCGGCAGATGACGGGCTTAAAAATGTTGACGGCAAATGGATTTATGTAAAAGACGGTGTAAAGGATACCTCGTTTACAAGTCTTGTGAAGTACTACGACACATGGTACTATGTCGAAAACGGTGAGCTTAACTGGAGCTTTACCGGTCTTACCGATTATTACGGCACGAAGTATTATGTGGAAAACGGTGTTCTCAATTGGGATTATACGGGACTTGCGCTCTTAGGCAGCGACGAGTGGTATTATGCCGAAAACGGAGCGGTTAAAAACGATTATACGGGACTTACATATTTTTGCGGCAGATGGTTTTATGTCGAAAAAAGCGCCCTTAATTGGAATTATACAGGGCTCACAAATTATTACGGCACATGGTACTATGTCGAAAACGGTGAGCTTAACTGGAACTTTACCGGTCTTACCGATTATTACGGCACGAAGTATTATGTGGAAAACGGTGTGCTCAATTGGGATTATACGGGACTTGCACTATTAGGCAGCGACGAGTGGTATTATGTCGAAAACGGAGCGGTTAAAAACGACTATACGGGGCTTACATATTTTTGCGGCAGATGGTTTTATGTCGAAAAAAGCGCCCTTAACTGGAATTATACGGGGCTTACAAAATACTATGATACTTGGTATTACGTAGAAAACGGCGTTTTGAATTGGAATTTCAGCGGAGCGGTTTTATATGGCAAAACACTCTACTATGTAAACGGCGGCAGGATAACATGGGATTATAACGGTACGGCGGATTACAACGGCGTCAAATATATTTTTGTCGGGAGCATTGCTCAAACCGGAATATATAAGTCTAAGTACACCGACTATAATCTCGTTTACGCCGACGGTAAAACGGGCTGGTATGATTACGGTGACAATACATATTATATAGGAAGTGACGGCAGACCGCTGTACGGAAACCAATATATAGACGGCAAAAGATATTTCTTTAATGCAAACGGTGCAAAGGCATCGCTTTTCGGAGCGGATTTTTCAAAGCATCAGGGAACAATAGATTGGGCAAGTGTTAAGCAGTCGGGTGTGGAATTTGTAATTCTCAGAGCAGCGGTGCGCGGCTATGGTTCTTCGGGCAATTTAGTGACGGATTCTCAAATAGCGGCAAACATTGAAGGAGCATTGTCTCAGAATATCGACGTCGGAATTTATGTGTTCAGCCAGGCTGTTACGACCGAAGAAGCTGTGGAGGAAGCGGAAAGAGCGCTTGATATAATTAAGGGTTACGATATTAAATTGCCCATATATTTCGATTCCGAGTATTCGGGAGCTCCAAACCGCACGGGCAGAGCTGACGGCCTTACAAAAGCGGAGCGTACTTCTTTGGCGATAGCTTTTTGCGAAACAGTCAGAAATGCAGGCTATAAGCCAGGCGTATATGCGAACAAATCATTCTTCTATAATAATCTTGGTTATGCCGCTTTTCAAAGCAGAGGATACGAAATTTGGCTTGCGCATCATATTTCGTCCGTGACGGATTTCAAATATCCTTATAATATATGGCAGTATACAAGCAAGGGAAGCATAGGCGGTGTCCAAAGCGAATATGCCGACCTCGACATAGCTTACTACGATTACGCGAATGACAGCGATATGTCGGAGAGAGGAAAAAATGTTATGGTAACGGCATCGTCCGACGATTTCCTGTCGTTTGTTAACACCGAGGAAAAGATAACACGTTACATAAAAACGGGGCTTGCCTCGGATAAGGAGGAGGCGTTAAGAGCCGCTTCATTCATAACAAATCAAAACGCTTCAAAATCCCTTATTGACGCAATAAATAAATTGAACTGAATAAAACATAATTAAATACCGACGCGGCATAGATTTTAATGCTTTTGATCTGTGCCGCGTCATATTTTTTACTAAACAATTATTTTGCCGATTGTCAATTAACAAAAGTGAATTTCGGTTCACTTTTAAACACAAAATTCATTTTGCACCAAAACATGTGTTTTTTACGCCGGTTTTAGCTGTTTTTTGAATTTTGCACTTGCATTTATTGCATAAATGCAATATATTTATTTATGTATTTTATTTGGGAGGTTTATTATATGAAAGAAGAAAACAGAAGGTATGCCGAGGAAGCGTTCGAAATAGTCGAGCACGCTGCCAAAAAAATCGGCTCACGTCTGCCCGGCTCCGACGGCGAAAAAGAGTACGCGGCTTATATGGGAGATAAGCTCAGAAGTATCGGTATTGAGCCTGTACGTGAGGAATTTGCCGTATCTCCGAGAGCGTCGATAGGCGGCATTCCGTATGCAGGTTATCTCGGACTTATTATGAGCGCTCTTGTTTATGTGGCTCTGCATTTGAGCGCGGTTTGGTACGGTATGGCGCTTGCTTCGGTTGTATGCTGGGTTTGGCTTATTTTAAGCGTTTTTCTTTATAAGACATGGTTCGATATGTTCTTTAAGCAGGAAATATCACAGAACACTTACGGTGAGCTTTTACCGCCCGACGGAAAATACGACTACACCATAATTCTTTCGGGACACACGGATACAAGCTGGTGCTGGAGACATTCCGCTCACGCTTCAAAGTTTAAAAAGACAAAGCCTGCCCTGGGTCTTGTTGCAACCTTCGCCAAGGTTGGCTTCGGCGTTATATGCTTCCTTTTCCTCACTGCCGTTTCAATAGCCATGACCGTTATTTCAAGCGGGGTATATTTCGGTGAGGTTTGGGCTTTAAAGATCGCCAATTCCGCCTCCTTTGCCAACTTCCTTTTTGCTATGCACTTCCTTCCCGTTGTTACGGCAATAGGCTGTATGTTTGTAGTTATGTGGGCTGATCCGAATCCGCGCAACGCTTCAAGAGGTGCTATGGATAACGCCACCGGTTGTGCTCTCAGCTTTGCCGTTACAAAATACTTCCATGATCATCCCGAAAAGATGCCGAAGAACTGCCGTATAATCGACTTCAACTGCGGTTCCGAGGAAGCGGGACTTCGCGGTTCTATCGCATTTACCCGTGAGCATAAGGGAGAGCCGATACTTGAAAACACATGGAACATCAATATCGACTCCGTTGCCGATAAAGATTTCTTTGAAGTTGTTATTAAGGATGATTGGCAGTTCTGCCGCTTTGATACCGACCTTGAAAAAATGTTTAAGGATACCTTTAACGAGCTCGGTATAGTCAGCAAGACAAACGGCTGCATACATAACCCTGTAGGCGGATGCGACAGCACTCCTATGACAAAGGCAGGTATGAAATCGGTTACCTTTGCGGCTCAGGACCCCACACTTACCTATTATTATCACACCTGGCACGATGTGCCCGAACGTTTTGAGCTCGAAACCGTCGGTGACGGCTTTGATGTTATTCTCGGAGTTATCGATAAAATAGATAAGTTCCAGCAGGCAAACGGTTTTAACGGACCTCAGAAATAATTAAGCTTTTTATGTCCCCGAAGCATTGGCTCAGCCTTGTCTTCGGGGATTATTTTTTTGCCGGAGCGTTAAAACCTTTTTATTGATTTTTGACCGTAACGTGATATACTAATATATACTATTTTTTGAAAGAAGAGATAAAGATGTTAACACTCGACAAAGTCTATCACGCTTCATTTGTTTTAAAAAACATAATTCGTAAAACGGATATGATTTTGGCGCCGAACATAAATCCCGAAAGTGAAATACATCTCAAGACCGAAAATTTACAGGTTACAGGTTCGTTTAAGGTCAGAGGTGCCGCATATAAAATATCACAGCTCTCTGAAGAGGAAAAGGCACGCGGCGTAATTGCCTGCTCGGCAGGTAACCACGCGCAGGGCGTTGCTTTAGCAGCTACCAAAAACGGTATTAAATCACTTATCTGCCTGCCGGACGGTGCTCCCATATCAAAGGTTGAGGCGACCAGAAAATACGGCGCGGATATTTGTCTTGTAGAGGGCGTTTATGACGACGCATATAATAAAGCTCTTGAGCTTAAAGATGAAAAGGGCTATACGTTTATTCATCCGTTTAACGATGAGGACGTTATAGCAGGTCAGGGTACCATAGGACTTGAAATACTCGATCAGATACCCGACGTTGACGTTGTTATTGTTCCCATAGGCGGCGGCGGACTTATTTCCGGCGTTGCTTTTGCGATAAAAGAGCTCAATCCAAATGTTAAGGTATACGGCGTTCAGGCTACCGGTGCTCCGAGTATGCTAAAATCGATTGATGACGGTAAAATCGAAAAGCTTGATTCCGTTTCAACCATAGCCGACGGTATAGCCGTTAAAGAGCCGGGTGACATCACCTTCGCTATGTGTCAAAAATATGTTGACGGTATTGTAACAGTTTCCGATGACGAAATAGCCGCGGCAATACTTGCACTTATCGAGCAGCAAAAGCTCATTACCGAGGGCGCAGGTGCCGTTTCGGTTGTAGCGGCTATGTTTAACAAAGTAGATGTCAAGGGCAAAAAGGTTTGCTGCCTCCTTTCGGGCGGTAATATCGACGTTACCATTTTGTCAAGAGTTATTAAGCGCGGACTTTTGAAATCGGGCAGAACATATTCTCTCACCATTGAGCTTCTTGACAAGCCCGGCCAGTTAAAGGGCGTTGCCGACATCATTGCAAAAGAGGGCGGCAATGTTATTTCAATTCATCATGAGCGTGCGTCCGAGGGCTCCGATATTAACGGCTGTTATCTTCGCATTGTTCTCGAAACCAAAAACTTTGACCATATAGCTCAGATAAAGAAGGCACTGACCGACGCCGGATTTATCATTAAGTCATATTAAGGAGGAAAAACAAATGATAAAAACACTTCACACTTCATCGGCACCTGCCGCAATAGGACCGTATTCACAGGGCAAAATCGTTGACGGATTTCTCTTTGCTTCGGGGCAGATAGCAATAAACCCTGCAACCGGCAACATAGAAGAAGATACAATTGAGGGTCAGACCAAAAGAGTTTGCGAAAATATCGCTGCGATTTTGAAAGAGGCGGGAGCTGATTTCAACAGCGTAATTAAGACAACCTGCTTCCTTAAAAACATATCCGATTTCGGTGCGTTTAACGAAATTTACGGTGAGTATTTTTCATCAAAACCGGCACGTTCATGCGTCGGTGTCGGTGACCTTCCTAAAAACGCTCTTGTGGAAGTTGAGATTATAGCAAAGGTATAATCAGGCTTTGTAAAACCTCATTTTTGTTATTTCCATTTTAAAAGACAGGCCGTAATTCGGCTGAGTGTTCATAAAGCACTTGCCTGAAAATAACATTTGCACAGCAGTGCGCTAGGCCCCCTCGGAGATGCGACGGCATTATCCGAGGGGGTTCGTTTTTCTCGCCTTAAATTCACGGCAACTGCCCGTTTTTGTTGAAACAGCGTGCCCGCAACCGATTTTTTCCCCCTTGTAAACCGAATTGAAAACTAAAATGTATAGCGCAACCGCACTCTTTTCTGTATTATTTTGGCAACGGAAGCGAAAACCAACGCATCTAAAAAACCAAAAACCGATTAACATAAAAGGAGCGCACAACCATGAAAAAAACAAATACAATCCACTTCGGAATACAGAGAAAGATAGTTTCAAATATGACCACGGAAAGCTGGGAGACAATTCCCCACGTAACATATATGTATGAGCCCGACGTTACAAAGCTTATGCACGAGTATAAAAAATTAAATCTCGATCGTAACCGTGACAGCAAAATAACGCTCAATACCGTAATAATGAAAATCATCACCGAAGGACTTAAAGCAGCACCCGTTATGAATTCTCATATCGAGTTTAACCGCAAGCTTGTACGCGGCAGAGTTGACACATTTGAAGATATAAATGTCTCTATGCCGATGATTCTTCCGAGCGGTGAAATGATGACCGTAAATCTTCGCGGCTTTGAAAGTAAAAATCTCGACGAAATGACCGACGCCGTAAATGACGTTGCAAGAAGAGCCGAGAATACCGACCTTAATGAGGCTATGTTTGACGTTTCATTGGATAACACCCTTACTGCTCTTAAAAAAGGAAAATTTATGCAGGCTATATATCGTCTTATCGGGTCTAAAACAGGTAAGCACAAGGTCAAGACCTTAAAGGGCGATGCAAAAAAAGAGTATGAGGCAATTCCAGAAACAGAACGCCTTACAAAGCGTGACATAGAGCAGGGAACCACCACCATTTCAAATCTCGGCTCGCTTTACCGCGAACAGTCCGGCGCCGCCGCCTTACTTGAAATAATACCGCCGCAGGTTACGGCGTTCGGCGTAGGTGCCGTTCAGGATAAGCCTATGGTTATAACAGACAGCTTCGGCAATAAGAGCATTGAAGCGCGCAAGGTGCTCCCTATATGTATAGCATTTGACCACCGCGCGCTCGATTTCGGCGATATTGTTCCGTTTCTTAAGAGGCTTGACGATATATTCGAAAATCCGAAGGTTATACATACCTGGAAAAGCAGAGATAAAAACAATAAGATCGCTCGCCTCGACGCCTGATTTTTAACTTTGCTCCCAAATAAACCGGTCCGAAACGGCTCAGCCGCGGAGGATCGGTTTTTTTGTCACTTTTGATGTCTCGTCCGAATAATATGATATCGAAAGGCTGCACAAATAAATTATAAGGAGTAATATCTGTTGAACGAATTTTTGGATTTCTGTGAAAAAGCTCTTAAGGCCGAAAGCGCAGACAATTGTTGTCCCGTGAAAACGGCAAGCGAGTATCTCGGCGTATCGCCTTTTCCGGAAAATACGGTAACGACAATGGCTTACGTTCCGTTTCAGACCGATACGACAATGTACGATGTTGAAACCGGGTATAAAAACGGCACGGTGTTTTCAGACCTTAACAAGCCGTTCTTAGGGGGAAGATGTATATGAATATGAGAAAGGCTATGCTGTTAAAGCTCGGCTCTCTTCAGTTCTCGCTTTGGGAGCTGCATCTTTATCTCGATACGCATCCCATGGATGCTGCGGCCGAAGCGCGTTATATGGGATACAAAAAAGCCTACGATGAAGTCAGAGCTGAATTTACAAAGAAATACGGCCCGCTGAATCCCTCGGAGGGCAACGGTGAAAAATGGTTGAAATCGCCGTGGCCTTGGGAAAAACAAGAGGAGTGTGTTAAATAATGTTTTCGTATGAAAAAATGCTGCAATATCCGGTAAATATAAAAAATCCGAATCCCAAATACGCTCAGATAGTATTAGAGCAGTACGGCGGACCCGACGGTGAGCTCGGTGCTTCGCTTCGCTACCTCTCTCAGCGTTTTTCGATGCCGTATCCGGAGCTTAAAGGACTTCTCACCGACATCGGTACCGAGGAGCTCGGTCACCTCGAAATGATAGGTGCCATAGTTTATCAGCTTACTCGTAATCTTACGCAAGAGCAAATTAAGCAAGGCGGCTTTGACGCATACTTTGTAAATCATACAACGGGGGTGTACCCGGCAGGGGCGAACGGCGTGCCGTTCAATGCGGGTGCCATAGCTTCAAAGGGAGACGTCATAACAAATTTGCATGAGAATATGGCGGCCGAGCAAAAGGCAAGAACTACCTATGACAATATTTTGAGACTTGTTGACGATCCGGATGTGAGAGATGTTATAAAATTCCTGCGCGAGCGCGAGGTGGTTCATTATCAGCGCTTCGGCGAGGGTCTCAGAATTGCGACGGACAAAATGAACGAGAAAAATTTCTACGCCTTTAATCCGAGCTTTGATACGGTATGTAACAAAAAAACGCGCTGATTTTGTTTGTTAACGCTCCGCCTTGGAGCGGATTTTCTGCAAACGGTGCGGTCACGTTCGTAAAAAATATAAAGCAAAGACCGTTCCTAATCAGGGACGGTCTTTAATATGTACATAAATACGGACATTTGTTGCGTTCGGACACAATGTGCGGTTTACACCCGTTATTTTTTATGATAAAATGACAATAGTGCAGTCTTTAATTTGTGCGGCACTGTGGTGATGACATTTCAGGCTTAATCCGGGAAAAATAAAAAGACCTGCAAAAGCAGGTCTCAACTCACACACTGTGATGTTGCCAAAGCAACGGTTAGAATAAATTTTTATTTGAACTCGTAGTGTAATCTCGGTACTGAGATTGTCTACATCATAACATCTTGTTTAGGCTTTGTCAATATATTTTTTTAAAGGAGCTTTTTTTATGGGTAACAAATTGCGGAATGTGGATGATTATTATTTAGGACTTGACATCGGCACCGAGTCCGTCGGCTGGGCGGTAACCGATAAGGACTATGTCATTCCGAAGTTCAAGGGCAACGCCATGTGGGGGGTACATCTTTTTGACGAGGGAGAGACCTCGGTGAAGCGCAGAGGCTTCAGAAGCGCAAGAAGACGCACTCAGCGAAAAAGGGAGCGCTTAGCCTTGCTGGAAGCACTCTTTGATGAAGAAATTAGCAAAAAGGACTGCACCTTTTTCAGACGTTTACACGAGAGCGACTTGTGGCCGGAGGACAAGTCCGGCGACGATAAATACGCTGTTTTTGCAGACGAAAATTATACCGATAAGGATTTCCACAAGGAATATCCCACGATATATCACCTGAGATACGAGCTTATTAAAAATAAAGAGCCGCACGATGTAAGACTTGTCTTTTTGGCTCTTCACCATATTATCAAAAACAGGGGGCATTTTCTCTTTGATTCCCTGTCATCGGCTGAGGACTTTAATTCGGCATATGAAACTATGCGCTCTTATCTCAGTGATAACGAGATACAGCTTAATTGCTCCGATATTGAGCAATTTAAAGCTATATTAAAGGACAGGCGTCAGGGTAAAATAGAAAAGACGAAGAATCTTGCCTCGCTTTTCGGTATAACAAAAAAATCCGATCCCGTTTCTTACGCCGTAATGGCGGTTTTAAGCGGCTCGACTGTTAAAATGTGTGATTTGTTTGGCGATGATGAACTAAAAACCGTAGAGAAAAACAATATATCTTTTGCAAGCGGCTATGAAGAAAACGAAGAAATATACGCGTCCGTTTTAGGCGATCGCTTTGAGCTTGTCAAAATTTTAAAGGCTGTATATGATTGGGCCGTACTCGCCGATATTTTGGACGGCAAGAAGTATATCTCCGAGGCAAAGGTCGCCGTATATGAAAAACATAAAAATGATTTAAAAACGCTTAAAAAATATGTCAAAACTTATTTACCGGAAAAGTATAACGAGATATTTAAAATAAGCGACGGCAAAAAAGACAATTATGTGGCGTATTCCGGTCACATTAAGGAAAGCGGCAAAACAGGTGAGCTTAAAAAGACCTGTAATTCCGAGAATTTTTGCGCTTATCTTAAAAAGACGCTCGGCAAAAACGCTGATTTGTCATATAAGGAAATGTTTGACGAAATTGAGAATAAAACCTTTATGCCGAAGCAGGTGACAAAGAGCAACGGCGTAGTTCCGATGCAGGTAAATGAGGAAGAGCTTAAAGCAATTTTGGATAATGCCAAGGATTATTTGCCGTTTTTAAATTCGTGCGATGAAAACGGTGTTTCCGTATACGATAAAATTATCAAAATATTTGAGTATCGCATTCCGTATTATGTCGGGCCGCTTAATACTCATACCCAAAAAAGCTGGCTTAAAAGAAAAGACGGTGTAAAAATATATCCGTGGAACTTTGACGACGTTGTTGATATTGACTCTTCGGCTGAGAAATTCATAAACAACCTCACAAGTAAATGCACCTATTTGCCGGAGTGTGACGTTATTCCCAAATGCTCTCTTCTCTATTCGAAATTCACCGTTCTCAACGAGATAAACAATCTCAAACTGAACGGCGAGGATATACCCGTCGAATTAAAGCAGGGGATTTATAACGATTTGTTTATGACTCGCCGCAAGGTTACCGTAAAGCAAATTAAGGACTATCTCAAGGCAAGAGGCTGTTATAATAATAACGACGTATTGAGCGGAATAGATACAACCGTAAAATCCTCATTGAAGTCTTATTTTGATTTTAAGGATTTTGAGAGCCTGACCTTTGATGACAAGGAGAGTATTATTGCGTCATCGGTAATTTTCGGCGACGATAAAAAATTACTCAAGAAAAGGCTGAAAAAGCTTTTCCCTGAAAAGTTGACGGATGAAGACATCAAAAAAATATGCAAGCTTAAGTACACCGGCTGGAGCCGCCTGTCAAAGGAGTTTTTGTGCGATGTCGAGTTTACATATAAAAAGACCGGCGAGGTTATGAATGTCATCACGGCTCTTTGGGAAACGAATTACAATTTGATGCAGATTTTATATTCCGAAGATTTCTGCTGTGACGGCGATGAAAAAAGAATTTTAAATGACAAGCTTGATGAGCTCAGCTATACAGGCGATCAGCATTCTCTGCGAAAGGCTGTTGACGCGCTTTACGTTTCTCCGAAGGTTAAGCGGCCGATATTGCGTGCGTTGTTGATTGCAAAGGAAATAGAAAAGATACAGGGAAGGCCTCCGAAGAAGATATTCGTAGAGGTTGCAAGAGGTATTGATAACAGAGAAGAAAGACACAGGGACTCAAGAAAAAACAGGCTTATGGAATTATACAAAAACTGTAAAAAGGAAGCCGAAAAATTCTGCCCGTATTTCGATGCCCTGAGTAAAAAGCTGAGTGATGAAGACGAGTCAAAGCTCAGAAGTGACAAGCTTTATTTCTATTATATTCAGCTCGGCAAATGTATGTATACGGGTGAGGAAATATCCCTCGGCGAGCTGATGAACGGTAACGGCCGCTTTGATATTGACCATATTTATCCTCGGTCGAAGATAAAGGACGACAGCCTTACAAACAAAGTCCTTGTCAATAAAACAGTAAATAACAATAAAACCAATGTTTATCCCATTGATGCGGCTATACAGAGCAAAATGAGTCCGTATTGGCAGATGCTTCGTAGCAGCGGACTGATAAGCGAGGAAACCTATAAGCGTCTTACCCGTAAAACGCCGCTTACCGATGATGAGCTCTCCGCGTTTGTGTCAAGGCAGCTCACCGAAACTCAGCAGTCTACAAAGGCCGTTGCGCATATATTGGAGCAGCTGTACCCGAAGCCGAAAACCGAAATAGTCTATGTTAAAGCGGCTTTGGTTCACGCCTTCAGGCAAAGCAACGATATGCTCAAGTGCCGTGAGGTGAACGATTTGCATCACGCAAAGGATGCTTACCTCAATATTGTTGTCGGCAATGCATACAATGTAAAGGTCACTCATAATAAGGTGAATTTCATAAAAGGATTGCAAAACAACGATAAAGGATATACCGTAAATCCCGAAAAATTTTTCAGCCACGATATACCCAGCGCGTGGTCGGTTAAGGACAGTATGAATACCGTCCGCAGATTTATGAATAAGAACAACATTCGCTATACAAGGTTCCCGCGCAAAAAGCAAGGAGGACTGTTTAAAATCAATCCTTTGAAAAAAGGAAACGGGCAGGTTCCGCTGAAGGCTTCGGGCGCAAGAAGCTGTATTGAAAAATACGGCGGATACGATAAAGCGACCTCGGCATATTTTTCGTATGTGGAGTATACCGACAAAAAGGGCAAAGCCGTGCGTCAGATGTTCCCCGTCAATCTGTATGAGGTGAAAGAATATGCAGCCGATATGCAGGGCTTTGTTACAAGCCGTATAGCCGAAGCTTCAAACGTAAAAATTCTGATTCCCTGCGTTAAATATGACGCCTGCATATCCTTTGACGGCTGCAGAATGTTTATAACCAAAAAGACCGGAAATCGGATAGGATATAAGCCCGGAATGCAGCTTGTTTTGGGGTATAAATATGAAAAGTATATAAGAAATATCACAAATTACCTGACAAAGCATAAGGACAGGGAGATTATTCCGAGGGACAATATTTCGACAGAAGAAAATACTGAGCTTTACGATATCTTAACGGGCAAAATGCTAAATACGGTTTTGAGTGTAAAATTCAGCGGCATCGGTAAAAAGCTCGAAAAACGCCGTGAAGAATTTGTGCTCTGCTCACCGGAGAAGCAGTGCTACGTCCTAAACGAAATTTTGAAAATTCTTCACGCTAATGTATTGTCGGGAGACCTTGAACTTATAGGAGAAAAGCCTAATACAGGTGTAATGTTAACTAAGGCCATGTTCTCCGAAATGAAAGATATCCACAGCATAAAGCTAATCAATCAGTCGGTAACGGGCCTTTTTGAGCAGGAAATCGACCTGCTGAAATAAGGGGGATTGTTATGGGCTGGCGTGTGGTTGTTGTTACAAATCCCTCTAAGCTTGATTATTCCATGGGCTATTTGGCTGTGCGCGATGTCGAAAAAACAACGCGCGTCCACCTCGACGAGATTTCCGTTCTGATAGTCGAGAATACGGCAAGCTCCGTTACCGCGGCGCTGCTCAGCCAATTAACCGAACGAAAAATCAAGGTGATATTCTGCGACGAAAAACGAAATCCGTCCTCGGAGCTCGTCTCATATTACGGTTGTCATGATTGCAGCCAGAAGCTGAAAACCCAGATATCCTGGGCAGACGATGCAAAAAAACTTGTGTGGACAAGTATAGTTGCCGAAAAAATCAAAAATCAGGCTCTGCTTTTAAAGTATTACGGTCTTGAGCAGTATAAGCTCCTTGAGGGGTACATAAATGAGCTTGAATTCAACGATGAAACAAACCGCGAAGGGCACGCCGCAAAGGTGTATTTCAACGCCCTTTTCGGAAAGAGCTTCAGCAGAAATGACGATGTTCCCGTAAACGCCGCGCTGAATTACGGCTACAGCTTGATTTTGTCATGCGTTAACCGTGAAATAGTTTGCAGCGGTTATTTGACTCAGCTCGGTATATTTCACGATAATATGTTTAACCCTTTTAATTTGGGCTGCGATTTAATGGAGCCGTTTCGCCCGATAGTCGATTTTTGTGTAAAATCCATGATGCCCAAGGAATTCGGCAAGGAGCAGAAGAGCACTCTGATAGGCTTACTGAATAAGGAATTCGTAGTGGACGGCAAGGCTAATACGCTTATGAATGTAATAAAGCTCTATGTAAAAAGCGTATTTGTCGCAATAGAGCAAAATGACGCTTCGCTTGTGAAGCTTGCGGAAGTGAAGTATGAGTTATAGATTTATGAGAGTAATTGTATTTTTTGATTTACCGACAACTACCAAGAGCGAACGGCGCGAATATGCAAAATTTCGTAAATTCTTGATTAAAAGCGGATTTATGATGATGCAGGAATCGGTTTATTCAAAAATTGCGCTTAACCAAAATGTCGCAACGGGCATTTGCGACTCGGTAAAAAAGCAGAAACCGCCGTCGGGTCTTGTGCAAATGCTTACCGTTACCGAAAAGCAGTTCGCCAAAATGGAAATGATTGTCGGCAAAAGCCACAGCAGTGTTGTGGATTCGGACGAAAGGCTGTTGATATTATGAGAGCTAAGTTTTCGTATATTGATGATTGCATAAAAATAGGCGAGGGAATATTTCCGGTTCTCGTAATAGAAAACAAAAAGCTTTACAGAGGCGTGCTGTCGTCATTCTTAAATTCGTGTGAGGAAGATTATTTTGTCTTTTCCGAGGATTTTAAACCGTTTGAGTTTTCCAAGGACGGGTGCTTTATATCCGAACCGATTTTTGTCGATATGAACAGCAGAAAGCTCCTCGGCAAGCTTGACGGCTATATGCAGCAGACCGCAAATGACGAGTTTGCCGAGGATACAACCGAGGTAAAGGCAGTGGTAGCAAGGCTTGCCGATAAGCTTAAAGCGTTTTGCGATTTCGATTGTGAATATTCCGATGAAACGGACACCTCAGCAATAATAAAGCTAATGGGCTTCAGGTTTTCGGCGGAGTCTTCTTCGCTCTTGGAATGCTTTGTAAATTATTTGAAATTATCGGCAAAGTATCTCAAGACGAAGGTTTTTGTTGCCGCCAATATTTGTCTTTACTTTTCGTCGGATGAAATATCAGAGCTGTTAAAGGCTTTAGCTCTTGAGCATATCAATTTTTTAATGCTTGAGAATTCGGAGCCGCAAAGGCTCTGCGACGGCGAAAAACTGTATGTTGTCGACAATGACCTTTGCGTCATTGACGACGGAGATACTTAGATAGTATAATAAATGTACCTTATGTTATTACCCTGTGCATTGTAGTGGCGCAGTTTATTTGAGGTTTGAGAGTAGTGTAATTTCATAAGGTACTGAAACACAATTTCATCATATTTTTGCAACGTAAGAGTTTGAGAGTAGTGTAATTTCATAAGGTACTGAAACCATCTTTCTTAATCTCCGACTCAGCAAGTTGTTTGAGAGTAGTGTAATTTCATAAGGTACTGAAACAACAGTATAACGAATACCAAGAATTACAGAGTTTGAGAGTAGTGTAATTTCATAAGGTACTGAAACTATATCACCTCATTGAACATCGTTTTGACTGTTTGAGAGTAGTGTAATTTCATAAGGTACTGAAACGAGGGAATGAATGAGGAAATCGACTACATGGTTTGAGAGTAGTGTAATTTCATAAGGTACTGAAACAACAAAATGTAAATCGCTTTCAGGCAAGCCGTTTGAGAGTAGTGTAATTTCATAAGGTACTGAAACACGGACGTTGGTGCGATTACCAGGACTCTCGTTTGAGAGTAGTGTAATTTCATAAGGTACTGAAACAACAGCAGGAGCAAAAGCCATAACATCAGTGTTTGAGAGTAGTGTAATTTCATAAGGTACTGAAACAAAAATCAAGCACACCGAGTTGCCGAAAGTGTTTGAGAGTAGTGTAATTTCATAAGGTACTGAAACAGAGCGCTAAAAGCATTTCCCATAAATTCGGTTTGAGAGTAGTGTAATTTCATAAGGTACTGAAACAGAGAGAGAGTCGAGGGCGTAAAAGATGAGTTTGAGAGTAGTGTAATTTCATAAGGTACTGAAACGTGATTGTTAAGACCATCATCGGGCAATGTGTTTGAGAGTAGTGTAATTTCATAAGGTACTGAAACGCTGTTAAAGTTAATCCGACAGCGACAGAGTTTGAGAGTAGTGTAATTTCATAAGGTACTGAAACTCACAAGTACGAAAAATAGCCTTTGCAGTCGTTTGAGAGTAGTGTAATTTCATAAGGTACTGAAACCAGAAAAATCGTCCCAACGATTAGTCTTAGTTTGAGAGTAGTGTAATTTCATAAGGTACTGAAACCCACGTTGCAAGTGTCGTTTTCCCACAACCGTTTGAGAGTAGTGTAATTTCATAAGGTACTGAAACCAAACGATATGCAAGCCCTATTACAGCACCGTTTGAGAGTAGTGTAATTTCATAAGGTACTGAAACTACCGCCATAGTCAAGCTTTGTCATTGTAGTTTGAGAGTAGTGTAATTTCATAAGGTACTGAAACCGATATTAAGTATAGAGCCAACAACACCCGTTTGAGAGTAGTGTAATTTCATAAGGTACTGAAACATTAACAAGTTGCGTAAAGTCATAATACATGTTTGAGAGTAGTGTAATTTCATAAGGTACTGAAACAAGAGAAGAAATCCAGGCATTTAGCTGAGTGTTTGAGAGTAGTGTAATTTCATAAGGTACTGAAACAAGTTTCCGAAGCATAATATAAGCTTTGATGTTTGAGAGTAGTGTAATTTCATAAGGTACTGAAACAATAATATAATATTCAGTCGAGCCAGCCAAGTTTGAGAGTAGTGTAATTTCATAAGGTACTGAAACACTCAACATCGTTAAAGCCTCCGACAAGGGTTTGAGAGTAGTGTAATTTCATAAGGTACTGAAACAAAAATGCTGTTGGTTGTTTGCTCAAAAGCGTTTGAGAGTAGTGTAATTTCATAAGGTACTGAAACAATAGCACCCATAATCTCTGTAAGAACAGCGTTTGAGAGTAGTGTAATTTCATAAGGTACTGAAACTAGTATATAATATTCAGTAGTGCCAGACAGTTTGAGAGTAGTGTAATTTCATAAGGTACTGAAACCATTGGTTTACGCCTATTTGCGGGGCATTGGTTTGAGAGTAGTGTAATTTCATAAGGTACTGAAACTAAGAGCTGACCGAGATTGTTGCGAGAGCGTTTGAGAGTAGTGTAATTTCATAAGGTACTGAAACTAAATCATCAATCTTGTCAGAAGCAGTCTTAGTTTGAGAGTAGTGTAATTTCATAAGGTACTGAAACACAATTTCATCGTATTTAGACAATGTAAGAGTTTGAGAGTAGTGTAATTTCATAAGGTACTGAAACCACCATTTCGTATCGACCGTTTTCTTTCGGGTTTGAGAGTAGTGTAATTTCATAAGGTACTGAAACTAACAGCGATAGTATAGCACAAACGACAGCGTTTGAGAGTAGTGTAATTTCATAAGGTACTGAAACTGCAGTTATAGTTAATCCAACAGCAGCGGAGTTTGAGAGTAGTGTAATTTCATAAGGTACTGAAACCGTAAGAAATGTCCGAGAAAAGAGCGCGACGGTTTGAGAGTAGTGTAATTTCATAAGGTACTGAAACCACTGGTTTTTTTGGTGTTCCCGGCTGTGGGTTTGAGAGTAGTGTAATTTCATAAGGTACTGAAACACGGAGGACAGCCGAGTGTAAAGACTGTAGTTTGAGAGTAGTATAATATCATACGGTACTTGCCGATTGTGAGATTGTGAATACAGATATGAAGAAGAAAAACATTGCAATGACCGGGAATTTTATAGTGATGGTATTGCTGATTCTCGGAGTGGCCGCATATTACATATTAAAATGGGCTTTTAAGCTGTTGTGCCTGATAACGGCGGTGATTGTAAAGGCTGTGAGGAATGCTGTCAAAAAGCACAGGAGAAAGAAAGCCAAAAAGGACATTACCGACGTCCCGTTTGTCGATACCGAATTAAATATCGAAGAGACTTCAACAGCTCCGGCGGAAGTGAGCAGGGAGAAATTAGGCTTATTTGATAAGAGAATTTATGACGGCTTATTCCGCCCATTGATACGAGAACGCGGAGAAGCATATTGCTCCGACGGCAAAATCAGAGACCTTAAAAAAACGGGGACTCATTATTCCTGCATTGCAAAAGGCTCCGCAGACTATAATGTTGAGATTTCATTCGGAGACAACGACAAAATAGTAAGTATGAGCTGCACATGCCCCTATTATACGGAGAGAAAGCAAAACTGTAAGCACATATATGCACTTTTGTATAAGGTGAAATGCGGCGAAAACAAGCAAAAAATTATTGCGGAGATAAACCGGCAGATAAAAGGCTGTAAAACATTGATTAAAAATGCGGAATGTTATTTAGAAAAAAATAAGCAGCATTTTCCGTCTACGACTGTTAAGGAGTTTAAACGCTATTCAAGGCTGTATAGCCTAAACGTGCAAGATTACGAAAAAATCCGCTTGAGGAATTTATCGGAGGAAATACTGCTGCGCCGTCTTAGTAGCTTAATTGCCGTTTCCTTTGAGCTAAGGCAAAAAATTAAGAGCACATTAAGCGAAGAAATCGCCGAATCCGATACGGTTGCTCCCGAAGCCTGTGATTTAAGCGAGAACAGAGATGGGCTTATGACCGGGATTGCGAGCCTTATGGTTTTTGATGAACTGATGACGGATTGTTCCGATGAAAAAGATAACTCCTACGATGAAAAACTTGAAGCGGAAATGAATTCTTATTGCTTGGAGGATTGGCAAAAGGATTTGGTCAGAAACGGCAGCTATGATGTCTGGAACTTTGATGAGGAGGAGTTGGAGGAGGACGATTACTATTTTGAGGATGACGAATAAAAGCCCTTGGGCAGAGCATCATTCTCTCTCGGCATATATATTATTATGTTTCAGCCGTTATTGACTTAGCGGCGAAAGTGTGTTATATTACATACCGATAAAACAACGTATGGATTTTTCCGGTCTTAAAAAGATGTGTTTTCGCCATGCAATTATTCGATTTTTGAGTAATTGCGTGGCGTTTTTAATTGAGAAAATACGCTCGGATTCGAAAGGCAGATGTATTTGTATGAACGAAAAATTTATGAAGGAAAAGCCTGTTTTTCCGCTTATTATGTCTATGGCCACTCCCATGGTAATATCAATGCTCGTCAATTCGCTTTATAATATAGTGGACAGCTTTTTTGTCGCCAAAATAGGCGAGGACGCAATAACCGCTCTGTCGCTTGTCTATCCGGTGCAAAATCTCGTCAATGCGCTTGCAATAGGCTTCGGCGTGGGACTTAATGCCGTTATCGCATTTCACCTCGGCGCAGGTGAAAAAGAGGCAGCCGATACAGCCGCCACACACGGATTTTTGTTTTCAATACTCCACGGCATTATCGCCGCCGCAGTCAGCATTCCGATTATGCGCCCATTCCTTAAAATGTTCACACAGTCCGAAAACGTAATTTCGCTCGGAGTGCGCTATTCAACAATAGTTTTTTCGTTTTCGATTGTAATTATGATAAGCCTTGCATACGAAAAAATCTTTCAGGCTGTCGGCAGAATGAATGCCTCTATGGCAGGACTTATGACGGGCTGTATTGTAAATATCATACTTGACCCGCTTTTGATATTCGGTATAGGCCCATTTCCGAAAATGGGAATTGACGGTGCCGCCCTCGCAACAGGCATAGGGCAGGTTAGCACGCTTTTGCTGTATGTAGTTTTGTACGCCGTGAAAAAACCGAGCGTAACCATAAACCGCAAATATTTAAAGCGTAATAAGGCTATAGACCGTAAACTGTACTTTGTGGGTATCCCGGCGTCGATAAATCTTGCGCTGCCGTCACTTCTTGTGTCAAGCCTTAATGCAATGCTTGCTTCGTTTTCACAGATATATGTTGTTGTGCTCGGCGTCTACTATAAGCTTCAGACGTTCTTATACCTTCCCGCTAACGGTATAGTGCAGGGAATGCGACCGATAATCGGTTATAATTACGGTGCCGCCGAGCATAAAAGAGTAAAAAAAATTTACGATATAACTCTTGTGCTGACGGCAGGCATAATGCTTTTCGGTACTGTGCTGTGCCTTGCGCTGCCGCATAAGCTGATAGGAATGTTCACCGATAATCCCGAAACGATAGACGCAGGCAAAAAGGCGCTCAGAATAATCAGTGCCGGATTTGTTGTTTCGTCAATTTCCGTAACGTCATCCGGAGCTCTTGAGGGACTCGGCAAGGGTGTTGAATCTCTCATAATATCACTTTGTAGGTATGCAGTAATAATAATCCCGACAGCTTTTGTATTAACACGGATATTCGGCGCTGACGGTGTTTGGAATGCCTTTTGGATAGCAGAAGCCGTGTCGGCCGTAATTTCCGCCGTTGTTTATAAAAAGGCGGTCGGTAATAAGCTGAATTCACGCAGAGCTGAAAACAACTTTTAATTTGTATATATTGTCTTAAAATAATTGACACCGCTCTCGTTGTGGCATATAATTTGCACATAATGATGCATGTAACGTTTTGAAAGTTTTCCGAGATTTTCATTACTGTGATTTATGCGATAACGTAAGGGGCGATAAAATGAATACGGTAAAATTAAAAACCGAGTGCGGAGATATCGTCGGGCTCGATAACGGCAGCTATGTTGAGTTTCGCGGCATAAAGTATGCCGACGCGGGCAGGTGGGAGTATCCGGTCGTTACCGATGGGTGGGACGGCGTATATGATGCGACCGCTTTCGGCGATTGCTGCTACCAGCACCGCGGTTTTGAGGACGACGCAAAGGTTAACCCGTTTTATCACAGGGAATTCAGGCGCGGTATGAGCTTTACATACAGCGAGGATTGTCAATATCTCAATATCAGCGCGCCCAAAAACGCAAAAAAATGTCCCGTTTTGCTGTATATACACGGTGGTTCTTTTACGGGCGGCAGCTCAAACGAGGGGCATATCAGCGGTAAGGCATATGCCGAAAATGACATTGTTTTTGTCTCTGTGAATTACCGTCTCGGACCGTACGGCTTTTGTTCTCACCCCGATGTCGCCGATGAAAACGGAGTATGCGGTAATTTCGGCCTTTTTGACCAAGCTGCTGCACTTAAATGGATAAAAAACAACATTTCTTCCTTCGGCGGAGATCCCGAAAGAATAACCCTTTTGGGGCAGAGCGCAGGAGCCATGAGCGTAGATGTGCTTCTGTCAAGTCCGCTTACAAGGGATATGGTGTCGGGTGCCGTTATGTTGAGCGGAGCTGCGCTTCAACGAGTTTTGTCACGCCCGTTGGCGCCGCAAAAAATGAAAAAATTCTGGGACGAAATAATCAAAAATGCCGGTAAAACAAGCCTTTCTGAGCTTAGAGATACGGACGCGAAAACCCTTTACTATGCATGGCTTAAGGCGTGCCGCGACGAGGGTATTAAAAGTACACTCTCTTACACGCTTCCGTGCGATGACGGAAAGCTTCTCACGAAAGATACGTTTAACATAAAAACAATAAGCGCAATGCCGAAAATACTCGGCGTCACAACGGCAGATATGATACCGATAGTTTTAAAGCTGCTTGTGAAAAAGTGGGTACGAAACGATAAGGGCAGTAAATGCTTTGTCTATCTTTTTGCGCGCGATTTGCCGGGCGATAACTGCGGCGCATGGCATTCGAGTGACTTGCCGTATGTGTTTGCAACTCTCAAAAACGGTTGGCGGCCGTTTACCGATATCGACTATCTCATATCGGAGCAAATGGTGGCGGCAATCAGCGCTTTTGTAAAGTGCGGAGACCCGAATTGCAGAGAAATCCCGACCTGGAAGCCCGGAACGCACAAGGTGATGAATTTTTGCGAAAAGACGCGCCTTGCAGGCTGGAAGACCGCAACGCTTATAAAAAATACACTCTTCAATAAGGGGCCGGTGCTGTAATGAAGTTTTCATATGATTTTAAGCTGTCCGAGCATAGCGGCAGCAGCAGAGTTTACGTTTGCGGCGATATTACGGCGCGAATCGACTTCTTGAGCGGCAGTATGATGCGCGTCGCCTTATTCCGTGACGATTGTAAAATGCTGCCCACCTTTACCGTAGACCCGCAAAACGAATTTCTTACAGAGGGTAGGGATAAGCTGAGCCTTGACGGATTTTCGCTGTTTGCTCCGCAAGTAAATGAAACAGCCGATGGTGAGCGCTTCTCTTTGGAAAATGTTGAAGCAGAGCTTAATACGCACAACTTTGTACTGAGCTATAAAAAGGACGGCAAGCTTCTTTTTGCCGACAGAGCACCGCTTGCCTATAATTTTCAGAACGAATTCGGAAACGGTACATATCATTATTTAACGCGCGAAAAGGGCGAAAAAATATACGGCCTCGGCGATAAGGGCGGCAGCGTCAATAAGGCGGGGCGCACCTTTCGCATAGAGACGAGCGACAGTATGGGTTATGATGCGGAAACGTCGGATCCGCTTTATAAGCACGTGCCGTTTTATATGTGTGAAAATTCCGCCGGTTGCTACGGTATCTATTACGATACGTCCGACAGTGCCGTTATGGATTTCGGAAGGGAAATAAATAATTATTATCCCGCTTTCAAGTTCTTCAAAAGCGATGACGATTGTCTTGTTTATTATGTGTTCTTCGGCTCAAAGCTTGAAATTTTAAGGCAGTATTGCTCTCTTTGCGGAAAACAGACCCTGCCTCCGAAATGGAGCTTTGATTACTGTGCCAGCACCATGGCTTATACCGACGCGCCGAATTCCGAAGAACAGTTGTATGGATTTCTCAGAAAGCTTGATACCTTAAATATGAGCTGCAGCGGATTTTATCTGTCCTCGGGTTATACCTCCATCGGCGACTTGCGGTGTGTTTTTAATTGGAATTACGATAAATTCCCGAACCCCGCAAAGTTTATTGAGCGTTTTAACAGCGAGAAAATTCACTTGATACCCAATATCAAGCCTGCCTTTTTGACGTCGCACCCTATGTACAACGAAATAGCCGAAAAAGGGCTTTTTGTAAAGAATGAAGACGGCACACCGTTTGTAACCGAGTTTTGGGACGGTATGGGCAGTTACATTGATTTTACTCTGCCCGAGGGCTTTAAGTTTTGGCACGACAATGTTGCGGCAAAGCTTTTGGACTACGGAATAGACGCCACTTGGAACGATAACAACGAATTTGATATAAAAGATACCGACGCTGTGGCAAACGGCTTTAAAGACGGTAGCGTAAAGGCGAGCAGAATAAGACCGATACTCACGTATCTTATGGTCGCCTCCTCGTACTCTGCGCAAACAGAAAAATATCCGGGCAAAAGACCGTTTTTATCGACACGAAGCGGCAGCAGTGCCGTAAGACGTCTCGCAACCACCTGGTCGGGTGACAATTTTACATCATTTCATGACCTGCGTTATTGCCATTACATAGGTATGACGCTGTCTTTGTCGGGATTTTTCTTCTACGGGCATGATCTCGGCGGTTTTTCGGGCGATATGCCGTCACGTGAACTGCTTTTAAGATGGATGCAGCACGGCATTTTCGAGCCTAGATTTACAATACATTCGTGGAATTCGGACGGCTCCGCAACTATGCCGTGGAGCTATCCTGATGCCATTCCTGCCGCACGAAAAATAATGGCGGAAAGAAAAAAACTCATTCCGTATCTTTATAATTCCGCCTTTTTATCTGTCGAAAACGATATGCCGATGACAGCTCCGCTGTTACTCTACTATGATGACAAAGAGATAGACTGCGACAGCACATCGTTCCTCGTGGGCAGAGATATTCTCACCGCGTGTATTCTCGATGAAGGAGTGAGCGAAACCGAGGTTTATCTCCCCAAAAACGAAATTTGGTATTTAAACGATAAAGTATACGACGGCGGTACGTCCGTAATGCTGAATATTCCATCGGACGGTGAGGTCCCGTATTTTGTGCGAGGCGGAAGCGTTATAGCTACCGATGAGGGGGAGTACGGGTTCAAATCCTCGGAAAAATTAAGGCTTACCGTGTATCCGTTAAGGAGCGGCAGCTTTAAATCGGAATTCTTTACAGATGACGGCGAGAGCTTTGCGTATAAAACCGGCAATTGCGTTCACTTGCTGTTCACCGTGGATTGCGACAGCGAGTATGTCAGAGTCCGTATCGAGAATATCGGTGAAAAATCGTTTACCCCGGATATTGTGCTTTGCGACGCCGACGATAGAATACTGACGGTAGAATAATACATTGTAAATTACAAAAAAAGAGCCCCGGATATGCTTGCTTCGGCATATCCGGGGATTTTGTCATCAAGACCTGTTTTTACTTTGATTCGGCTTCTGCCTTTTCTCTTCTTTCGCGCAAAACATTGTGAAGCTCATCCAGCTGCTCCTTTGAAAGCTTATAGCCGAACGTCAATACAACGAATATAAGAGCAAGCAATATTGCGGGGACTATTGTTGCTATGTCATATAGCCTTGTCAGAACCTCGGGTGATTGAACGGCGAGCTTGCCGTCATAGCCTATAGCTCCGAGAACGCCTGCCGCACCTGCACCGGCTACTGTTTGACCGAGCTTGCGTACAAACGAATAAAAGCTGTAAGATGTGCCCTCCTCTCGTCTGCCCGATATGTATTCGTGATAGTCCGTGACATCCGTAACAAGTGCCCAGATTTGCATAATAAGGAAGGTTTGACCGGCCCCGGAGAAGAACGAGAGAACGAGAAATACATACGGATTACTCACAGCCGGAGTGAATTTAATGACGAACATTGCTATGTTTACAATAAGAGCAAAAAGTATTCCTGCGGAGCATATCTCTTTTTTGCCGTATTTTCTTATAAGCTTGCCCATAAACGGCAAAAGCAGTACCATCGGCAAATATGTGCATACGGTAACAAGTGCGTAAAGACCCGGCTTTTCATAGAAATTCTTAAAGAGATAGTTGTAAACGGTCTGAGTATACATCTGGAAGCAGATAAGAAGCATTGATACTATGCAAAGCGCGATAAACGGCTTGTTTTTTAAAAGAGCGCGCATCGCTTTGCCGATACTATAATCCTTTTGATTCTGCGTCGGCGGTAAGGTTATTCTCTCCTTTGTCAATTTAAAGTGTAAGAAGAAAATTATTACAGTGAGAACCGAGAGAACGGCTACCGACAGCGAGAGCTTTGTGCCGTCGAGTACCTTTGCGGTTGTTCCGTTTTCATTTGTCACGGTAGTATAAACGATGAGCGGTAAAATAATAGAGGCGGGAAGACCGCCGATGCCTGCACCGATGCTTCGCCACATCGAAAGCGAAGACCGCTCTATTTCATCATCAGTTATTACCGAGGCGAGCGAGCCGTAGGGAATATTTACGCCGGTGTACATCATACCGTAAAATATGTATGTGATATATGCGTAAATAAGATACCGGTTGTCGCTGAGACCCGGAATTTTAAAGAACATAAAGAAAGCACCTACCGCAAGCGGCAGAGATGCCCAAAGTATGTACGGCCTGAATCTTCCGTATTTAGTGGGCTTCCTTGAGTCGATAAAAGAACCCCACATAGGGTCATTTACTGCGTCCCAAATTCTCGCAACTATCATCAGTACGGTTATGCGCGCCGCGGATATTCCGAGAACGTCCGTGTAAAACATATTCAAAAATGCGGAGACAAGTCCGAATGTCAGCAGTCCGCCCATATCTCCCATGGCGTAGCCTATTTTGTCTTTAAAGGTTATGCCGTGCATAGCTTCTTCTGATTTGCTCATACAATTCCTCCGTTTTTTTGTATTTTATCCACTTTGCATTTGCTGTTTGCTTTCCGATACCTGACAGGATGATACCGGGTAGTGTAAAGCAAACTACATTTACACACAGACCTTTTGCTTTCGGAACTTGAAAGAAATCCGCTATATAGCGCCTTTATAAGCCGTAGCAGCTCATCTTTCACGCCTATAAAAAGCAAAATCCTGTAAAGCATTATACTTTACATAGCTGCTGATAAGTTGATTTCGTTTGCGAAAAATCCGCAGCAGAGCATAAATGACATAATGGAATTATAATACAAAAATATGCAGTAGTCAATCGCAAAAACTAAGCAATATACCCAAAGAGGCAACAAGTTAACATTATCACCTTTTAAGTCCGGGTTTAAACGAAAAACACTTTTTAACCTAATCTTAATAATTTCGACTCTTGTTTGTAATTTTGCGATGATATATATTGTATTGCAGTTGATAAGAGTACAATAAGATTTGACAGGAGATATTATATATGGATATACAGTATAGCGTTAAACCCGCCGGTTCGGAAATTCGAAAAGAAAAAATCAAGAGCCGTCTTTTCGGACTTTTTATAACATTGTTTATAATGTCCGCTCTGTTTATAAAAATGTTTGTCTTTGTTCCCGTGCTGAACGAGCATCCGACATTCGGCGACGACCGCAACGGTGTCGCTCGCGTTATAGCGGCTGACAATATTCCGCAGAATATTATGTCGTAAAGCCTACTTTTGAAACTATTACTGTTGAGACCGCCGTGCCGAGTGCACGACGGTCGTTTTTTATATATTACATTATATGGCGTATGCTGCTTGTGTTGTGCAATCGCACTAAATTTACGACATCAAAACCGTCGTTTTGTACTAATATACAAAAGTTGTAGAAAGTGACAAAAAATTCAGCTCAACTATTGACAAAACGACAACGCGGCTGTAAGATGTGTACAAATAAAGAAAGTAATACTTGTGCAATAGATACAAAGCGAGGAGCTAAAATGGCAGAAATCATCAGATCAATGAATTTGATAAGTGTGTTTAAACAGGAAAAAGGCGTAAAACGCTTTTTTATGATGATATTCAGCATACTGCTTATGGGCTTCGGTATTTCGCTTTTCTCTTATTCCGATATGGGCGTTGACCCGTTCACATCAATGAATATGGCGATAAGCAGTAAAATCGGTATCAGCTTCGGCTTTTATCAGATGTGCATCAACTGCGTTATCCTTATTGCAATTGCTTTTCTCGGCAGACATCTTATCGGCTTCGGTACAGTAGTTAATATGGTCGGTGTCGGTTATATTTGTGAGTTTTTCACTTCGCTGTATGATGCGCATTTGCCTTTAGAAAAATCACTTGCTTTACGCTTAGTCTTAATGCTCTTCGGCGTAATTTTCCTCTCTCTTGCGGCTTCGATGTATTTCACTTCGAATCTCGGAGTTGCTCCCTATGACGCCACGGGCTTTGTCCTTGATGACAGGACTAAGATTAAATATAAATGGTGCAGAGTTATAACAGACCTTATCTGCACGGCTGTCGGATTTGCTTTCGGCGGACCGGTCGGCATCGGCACTGTGGTTACCGCCTTTATGATGGGCCCGGTGGTTGCGTTCTTTAACAAGCATGTGTCGGAAAAACTGCTTGCCGCAAAAATGCCGAGACTTGTTGTCCGTGTCTATGATCTTCGCCGTTTCGGCGGTGGAGTAATATCTTCAAACGGCAAATTCGCAGCATAAACCCGCTTATTCCATTTTCTCTCTTTTTATACACTTTTCTACGGCAGATTGTCTGCCACGGCTGCTTTTTGTTCTCCACACTTAAAGCAGTAAAAAATACCACCGTCAGGTGGTATTTTTTTGCCTTTTTTCGTGTTGTGTTATATTCGGCACGGGTAATGTTTTCATACGGGTAAAGCCTGAAACAAGCAACTCGGCTGAAAAAACAAACCGATTGCCTTATGTTCGTTTTCTTGACAAATGATGTGTAAGTTTGTTATCATATAAAAAGGTATTTATGCTATTTGGTTTTGGAGGAAAAAAGATGTTGACCGATAACTTATGTATGGGTTGTATGAGAGAGCTTGGGGAAGAAAAGGTTTGTCCCCATTGCGGATTGCATGCGGATTTCGTTCAGGAATCTCCGCTTTTGCCGCTTAGAACGGTTATCAACGACAGATATATTATAGGTAAAGCCATTTCAACCGGAGGAGACGGTGTAACATATATCGCATGGGACCGTGAACGCAATGTCGCGGTAGCCGTAAGAGAGTTCCTTCCGCTGGAGCATATAATCCGTGAATTCGGTGATAGGGCAATAACCGTTAAAAAGGACAGTTCTCTTGTGGTTCACGACGGTATAATGGCGTTTTTGGAGCTTTGGCGCAAAATCGCAAGACTTCGTGATCTCTCGGCGTTAAAGCCCGTTGTTGACATAGTCACCGAAAATAATACTGCGTACTCCGTTTCCGAATACATAGAGAGCATAACGCTACGCGATTTTCTTTTGAAGAGCCGCACGGGCTATCTCGGCTGGGATCAGGCAAAGACGCTTTTGATGCCTGTGCTTTCAACTCTTGCCACAATGCACGAGGCAGGAATTTATCACCTTGGTATTTCACCAAACACACTTCTTTTGGGACGTGACGGTAAGCTCAGACTCACGGGCTTTATGATATCCGACGCGCGACTTACAAATACCGACTTTAACGCCGAGCTTGTAAAGGGTTATGTTCCCTATGAGCAGTATGACCCGAACGGCAAGGTAGGCGCCTGGTCCGATGTATATGCGTTTACGGCAGTTGTTTACAGAACACTTATAGGAAGCATACCCGACGATTCGAATGAGCGCGTGGTGAACGATAAGCTTTTAATTCCGGCAAAATTCGCCGAGGTTCTTCCTGCATATCTTGTCAGTGCCATACACAACGGTCTTCAGCTTCAGCCCGAGGACAGAATAAGAACCGTTGATGATCTCCGTGAGCAGCTTTCCGGAAGTCCGAGCACCATGGCGACAAATAAAATAAAATATGAAACTCCCATAGAGGATGCTCCCAAAAAACAGGATCAGCCTACAACAACCGCGGATGAGGAGGCGGAGCGTAAGCGCCGCGAAAAGCTGCGTCGTGAGCAGGAACGAAAACAGGAACAGACCAAAACTCTGCTTATAACCTTCGGTATTTGCGTTGCAATAGGGCTTGTGGTTCTCGGCGGCTGGCTTTTTGCTACCCGTGAAAAGGCGCAAAAGGACAATACAACTCCTACGGAGGAGGTTTCGCTTGTCTCCGTTCCCAATTTTGCGGGGCAGAGCTATACGAGAATTTCGACAGACGAGGTTCAAAATCAGCGCTTTAAGATTACGGCCAAATATGAATATAACAATAAGGTGAACGTAGGATATATTATTTCTCAGAGCATAGAAGAGGGCCAGCAGGTTCCCTACGGCACCGAGCTTGTGCTTACTGTCAGCAAGGGCACGGAGTATATTGATATACCGGATGTTTCCGGCAAGGATTACGCCGATGCGGAAAAAACTCTTACGGATGCCGGATTTACTGTCAAAAAGGTTGAAAAATCAAATGACGGAACACATCAGGCAGGCAAAGTAATAGCCTCCACTCCGAGTGCCGGCACATCGGCAGAGAGCGGCAGCGAAGTGTATCTTCAGGTTTGGGGTGCGGCTCCGACAACAACCTCGGCGTCAACTACAAAATCCTCAAACGGATTCGGTATAGATATTCCGAGAATAAGTGATATCTTTTGATACAAATCTATATGAGGCTTAAATAAAACCAAAGGACTGCAAGGTATAATTCCTTGCAGTCCTTTTTTATGCTTTAATCTTTTCTTACTTTTTTATTTCGGCGACAAGACGGTCGATTTTCTCGGCCAGAGCCTTGATTTTCGGGTCGTCCTTGCTTACGGGAAGCATCGGAAGCCTCGGAATACCGCAGTCTATGCCGTACCTGAGAGTCATAACCGCTTTGCACGCTCCGTACAGAGAGCCGAATGACAAAAGCTCGTAAATGCAGTCGTTTATTTTTGTCTGCATTTTTCTTGCGTTTTCTATATCACCGGTTTCTATAAGCCTTGTGAGCTCAAGATAAAGCTCCGGCATGGTGCCGTATGTACCGCCTATGCCTGCCGTTGCGCCCATAAGCCTGCCGGCAAGCAGCTGCTCGTCCGGACCGTTGAATATAACAAAATCGGGGCCTGCGATTTTTCTGAATCTCTCCGTCTGGCAGGTGCTTTCCGAGGAGTTTTTTATGCCTATAACCTTTTCTTTCTTTGCCATTTTTTCAAAAAGCTCAAAAGACAAATCATATCCGGTAAGCTGTGGGATATTGTATATGAAGAACGGAAGCTCCGTGGAGTCCATTATTGTGTCCCAATGCTTTTCGATTGAAGCCTCCGAAAGTCTGTAATATACGCTCGGAACAGCCGAGACGGCAGAAACGCCTATTTTTTCGGCATGGCGTGCCAAAATGCACGCTTCCTTTGTGGACGCGGCTCCGACGTGTACAATAACGGCCATATCGTCTCCGGCGGCCTCTTTAACAGCCTCTGCTACCTGCATTCTCTCCTCGGTGCTCAGTAAAAAGCCTTCTCCGGTGGAGCCGCAGGCATATATTCCGTTTACACCCAGCTGTTTGTATTTTGTCACAAGGGCTTTTATCGCGTCTGTGTTTATGTTGTCGTTTTTGTCGTATATTGCGTTTAAAGCGCAAAAAACCCCTCTGTAAATCGAAGTATCGTATTTCATGGTATTATAATCACTCCTAAAAGCATTTTTATATATTATATTACCGTATCGCAATCAAAACAATGCTTTTTTGTTTTTGTATTGTATTTTTTATGAATCGGAAATATAATATAGTAAATTTGATATTTTACAAAGGATGAAAAGACTTGACTAACGAGGAAGTTTTGAAGAGAATAAAAGGCGGTCTTATAGTGTCGTGTCAGGCGCTTAGCACCGAACCGCTCTGCGACCCGTACATAATGTCTATGATGGCGTATGCGGCTAAAGAAGGCGGGGCCGTAGGAATACGTGCCAACACTACGGTTGATATAGAGGCAATTAAGAAAAAGGTGGATTTGCCTATTATCGGAATAATAAAAAAAGACTATGAGGGAAGCGACGTCTATATAACTCCGACCGAAAAAGAGGTTGACGAATTGGTGCGAACGGGCGTCGATATAATTGCCGTTGACGCCACAAAGCGTATGCGTCCGGGTAATATAACATTTGAAGAATTCTTTAAAAATATACGCAGTAAATATCCGAATCAGCTTTTTATGGCCGATACATCATGCTTTGAAGAGGGGAAAAAAGCTTTGGAGCTCGGCTGCGATCTTTTGGGCACAACTATGTGCGGCTATACCGAGTATACAAAGGGGCATTCGCTTCCGGCACTTGATTTAATAGAGCGATACAGCAAGGAGCTTCGGGCAAGAGTGGTTGCCGAGGGCGGAATTTGGGTACCGGAGCAGCTTGAGGCCGCATATAAGAGCGGAGCTTATACGGCAGTTGTCGGTACCGCCATAACAAGGCCGAGAGATATTACAAGACGTTTTGTAAATGCCCTCAAGACATTAGAAGAATAAAATGCGAAAGGGTTAAAATGAAAATCTTAGCTATTGATATAGGCGGAACAGCCATTAAATACGGTATTACAGACGAAAATTTTAATGTCTGTGAATTCTATGAAATACCGTCCGAGGCAAAACTCGGCGGAGATCATCTTATGCTGAAGGTACTCAGCATCGTAGGTACATATTACGGCGGTGTCGATTGTGTGGGAATCAGCACCGCGGGTCAGGTGAATTCCGAGGAGGGCAGGATAATCTTCGCAAACGAGAGTATCCCCCACTATACGGGCACCGAAATCAAAAAGATGATAACTGAAAAATATGATATACCGGTTGTTGTTGAGAATGATGTAAATTCCGCCGCGACGGCTGAAGCTGTGTTCGGCAGCGGCAAAGGCTCAAACGACTTTCTTTGCCTGACTTACGGAACGGGAGTCGGCGGAGCGGTTTGGCTCGGCGGTAAGCTTTACACGGGCCATGATTTTTCAGCGGGCGAATTCGGGCACATCGTCACACATACGGGCGGTTTGCGCTGTAATTGCGGAAATAACGGTTGCTATGAGATGTACGCTTCTACATCGGCACTTATCAGAATGGTCAGGGAGGGCACCGGAAAAGAGCTTACGGGGCGTGAAATTTTCGAGCCGCAAAATTTTCATAATACTGCAATAAGAGCGATAATAGATAATTGGATAGACGAAATAGTGGGCGGTTTGTCTACGCTCATTTTCATATTTAATCCGGCTGTCATAATTCTCGGCGGCGGTATTATGAACGAGGATTATATAATCTCCGAGATTGATAAGCGTATTCATTCAAAGGATATAAGAAGCTTTAAAACCGTGCAAATCAAAAAAGCCATGCTCAAAAATCGCGCAGGAATGCTCGGAGCGGCATATCTTGCCAAGAAAAATTTCGATAAGCTGCCGAAAAACTAAAAAACATTTCCGAACGAGGGCGTTTCCGTTTCTGCTATGTGCTCGAAACGGTAGATGCTCTCGCGGCATTTTTCAATAAGCTCATCGTAATCTTTATCTGTACTGAGCTGTCGTATCTGCTTCATAAGCATCATAAGCTCATCCATTTCGCTGTGATTGGTGTAAACGCCGAGCAGCGGACTTTTTTTATCCCACATTTTTTCCGTATCGTCGCATTTTCTTTTCGTCTCGTCGGCGTCACCGTTTTCCGCCGCTCTTATGACCTCGTTTACCGAACAGCTCATATTGCGGCAAATGCTTTTCAGATTTACATACCCGCCTATCGAAATCGCTATTCCCGTAACGAGCATACATACAGCAATTATCAGTCTTTTCATTTTTCCTTGTCCTTTTTTAATATATTTATGTTGCCGTCCTTGTCAAGTGTCATAAGCATTACATCTTCTTCGTTTAGATGCTTGTCTTTTAGGATAGCTTTTATTTTGTCGCTGTCGGTATTACATTCGGCAAAATCGGTTTTGATTATTCTTCCGTCGCTTATGACTATACACGGAAGAGAGCTTTTCGGAGTATTTATTTTCAGCTCGCTCTTTGTGGCGGGCTGATTTTCTTTTTTGAGCAGAACGCTTAACGTGCCGTCCGTCTCAACTATGGCATATTGTACCTCCGATATATCAAAAATATCTTTTTTGCGCAGAGCCTCCGCAAGGTCGTCTGTTGTAAACCTAAGCTCCTTGAGCTTCTTGGCGTTGAGCTTACCGTCGCGAATGACAATAACCGGATTGCCCTGCATTACCGAGCGGAATTTAATGCTTTTCATACCTATGAAGGATACGAGCATTTCAAATCCGGAGAGTACAAAAACAGGTATAAGAGTGTTGACGAGAGGAATTTCCGTGTCCTGCATCGGTATTACTATTATCTCAGACAAAAGTATGGTAATTACAAGCTCGGCAGGCTGCAATTCTCCTATTTGACGTTTTCCGAGAACGCGCATTGTAAAAATTATCAGAATGTAAAGTATCAAAGTGCGAAACAGAGTTATCAGCATAATTTCACCCACACTTATGTTGTCCCATATTTGCCGAATATAAACTTTTCTTTCGGAAATAACATAAACGGTGATAAAAATGAGCAAGTGGTTTAAAAAGGAAGTAAAAAAAATAACCGACCCCGTCGCTACGGAGCCGGCCGAAAAAACTCGCGTGTCGAAAAGCATCACCGAGAATACAATCTGTTTAAAGAGTCGGTTCGGAAACAGCTTTGATATATTGTATAAGGAAATATCGCTTAAGGGCAACAAGGCACTTTTTGTTATGGCGGACGGTATGTGCAATAATATGCAGGTGATATGGCAGGTTATAGGTCCTGTTTTGTTTGCGCCGAATATGCCGAATGAGCCGTCAAGGCAGGCTGATTATATCCGTGACCGGATAACCACGGGAGCCGACCAGTCGCAGACATACGATTTGGACGAAGCGATAACCGATGTATTGTCGGGACTTATAGTTCTTTTTATCGACGGAGTTGATTTTTGCCTTGAATTCGGCGTGCAGGGCTTTCCGAAAAGAAGCGTTGATGATGCAAAGACCGAGGTGCAGGAGAGAGGCTCGCATGAGGGGTTTACGGAGAGCTTCAAGGATAATGCGGCACTTTTACGCCGCAGAGTCCGTTCGCCGATAATGAAATGCGAAACGCTGACTGTCGGTACAACAAGCAAAACGAGAATTTGCGTCTGCTATATGTCGGACAGAGCGTCACAAGAGACAGTGGACAATATTAAGGCGCGTCTTAAAAAGGCAAAGCTCGATATGGTACTCGGCAGCGGTTACATTGCACCGTTTCTCGATACACAAAGCACCTCGTTTTTTTCAGGCGTAGGTACCACCGAACGCCCGGATGTTGCCTGTGCTGAAATGGCGGAGGGGAGAGTTGTACTGCTCGTTGACGGTACGCCGTTTGCGCTGATTGTACCGTATTTGTTTGTCGAAAACTTCCAATCCATGGATGACTATAACTACCGTCCGTATTATGCCGTGTTTATAAGGACGCTGAAATTTATATCTTTTTTGATAAGTGTGTTTTTTCCCGGTATTTATGTTGCGGTATGTACCTTCCATCAGGAGGTTTTGCCGTCGTCAATGCTGTATGATATGGCGGTGCAGGAGAGTATGACGCCGTTTCCCGTTATGGTAGAGGCTATCTTCATTCACTTTTTATACGAGGTTATGCGTGAAGCGGGGCTTCGTATGCCAAAGGCCGTCGGCCACGCCGTTAGTATAGTGGGAGCACTTGTAATCGGCGATGCCGCGGTGACGGCGGGGCTCATAGCCGCACCGATGCTGATAGTTGTGGCCATGACCGCAATCAGCTCGTTTGTTGTATCACAGCTGTATCAGCCCGTTTCGGTGTTGAGATTTTTGTTTATGATAATAGGCGGTATAACCGGCTTTTACGGCATAGTTCTCGGCTTCGGTGTTTTGCTTGTGAATATCTGCGCGATAAATCCATATAAGGTACCGTATACCTCGTCGATTTCTCCGTTTACGCCGGGCTCTGTAAGAGACACGATATTGAGGTTCGGGTGGCGCAGACTCGGTAGGCGTGAGCTCAATATCGATAAGATGAAGAGGTAGTATATGAATTTGAAAGCCAAAATAAGCTCCGGGCAGTTTTTCTCTCTTCTGCTATTATCAAGGTTTATATCCGTGCTCACATATTCGCCGATTTATAACGCGGGGCTCAATTCCTCCGATTATCTTATCGCCGGCGTCATAGGGATGATAATGGTGCTTTTTTCATGTTTGCCGCTGGCACTTATATATAAGTGCAACGATAATCGCAGTGTGCTTGATATGGCGTATGAGATTTCACCGCTTTATTCAAAGATAATATCGGTTTTTTATATATTGCTTTTCTTATTTTACGCTTTTTCAACGCTTTCGAGGCTTGACCTTTTTTCGGGTACGGTAATTTTTCGAGAGTCTGATACAAAGGTGTTCGTGGTTCTTTCGGTACTTCTTGCCTGCTATTCCGCGTGTTTGGGACTTGAGGCTCTCGGAAGAGCCGGGGCCATATCGCTTTTTGTATTTTCCGTATCATTTGTGTTTATAATTGTGACAATGCTGTCAAAGCTTGATTTGAACAATTTTTCTCCCGTTTTTTACGACGGAGCGGGACGTGTGATATCCGCCGGACAAACCATGGCGGTGAGAACGATAGAGCCTGCCGCAATGGCGGTGCTCTTTCCGAGAGTCAGCGGAAACAAAAAAAGAGGCTTTTTTATATGGATATCGGTACTTGCGGCGTTTTTGGAAATTGTGTTTTTCTTCACTTTTTCGGGACTCGGAGATTATGCCATGACCCAGCTTTTCCCGATACATTCAATAGCCGTGCTGTCCGAATTCAGCGTTTTTCAGCGTATTGACGTAATACTCACGGGGGTGTGGATACTCTCTGCTTTTATCAAAATCAGCTTTATGCTCTATTTGTCGTCATATATAGCATGCCGTTCATTCTCGGCGAAATATAAAAAAATATATATATTTGCTTTCGGAGCGGCTGCCGTAATATTGCAGTTTTTTGTTTCAAAAAATGTTACAGGCTTTTTGATTTCGACAAGCAACGATATAAGGAGCGTACTGTTTTATGTTGTTGTGATATTTATTCCGCTTTTGACGTTCGCTCTCGGGAAATTTAGAAGAAAGGAACAACGCAATATATGAAAAAAATCGCCGCACTTTTATTAACGGCTGTTATGATGCTGACATTTTCTTCATGCGCATCGACAGAGCTTGAGCTTAAAAACCGCATAATCGTGGAGGCGATAGGAATAGACTATTGCGATATCGGAGTGCGTGTGACCGTACAGTTTTTAAACGCCGACCAGTCAAGCAACCCGAATAACGGCGGCACTCCGGACGATATAGTGAAAAATATGACCATAGACTCACAAAATATATCCTCCGCAATTCAGAGTATTTCAAAGACGCTCGGCAAGCTCCCCATGATGTCTCAGAACCGTGTTATTATTTTCGGAAATGAAGCGGCAAAAGCCGGCGTTGGCAAAGCTCTTGATTATTTTGTGCGAAATTCCGATAACCGTGCTACCGTCTATGCGGCTGTTGCTGAAGATACCGCGGGACAGATTTTGCGTGCCGAAATGGGGCAGCGCGTCATTCCCGCAAAGGAGCTGTCTAATGTACTTTCCTCGTCAAAGTATAATTCCGTAACCGCCGAGAGAGCTTTTTATCAGTTCGTGAACGGCGTTACCGACAAGACCTCATCGGCATTTCTTCCGATAATCGCGATAGAACAAAATGAAAAAGACGACGATGGTGGCGAGGACGGCCTAAAGGATTCTGCCAGGCCCGTGGTCAGGGGAGCTGCGCTGTTTAACGGCGATAAGATGGAAAATGTTCTGCCGCAGGACAATGTTCCGGCACTTTTGATGCTGTGTAATGACTTTAACAACGGCTCTCTTACGGCTGTGCTTGACGACGGGACACGCGTCGGCGTTTTGCTGACTAAGTCAAAAACCAAGATAAAAACATCTGTGAAAAACGGATGCCCGAGCTTTGATATTTCTGTCGATTGCGTTGCAGATTGTACCGAGACGTCAAAAATTATGAATGAAGCATTCACTCCGGAGGTGGCAGAAAATATAAAAACGGCCTTAGAAAAAGCCGTCCGAAGAAATATTGACGATACCGTAAAAAAGTGCTTTACCGAATTTAATAAGGACCCGTTCGGATTTGACAAGAGGGTAAAAAGAGCCGACGCCGAATATTATAGGGCTGAATCGGATAACTGGAAAAGCGTTTTGCAAAAGGCCGGGTACAGCGTAACCGTAAATGTGAAGCTTCGCCGCGCCGGAGACGAAAATATGGTTCCGAGCAGTTGACATAAGGGGGATAACAACGGTAAAATTAAAATATGAATACTTTTGATAAAATATATGAGCAGGTAAAGAAAATACCGTACGGCAGGGTCGCAACCTACGGTCAGATTGCGTTTCTCGCCGGTAATCCGCGATGGTCGCGCGTAGTCGGATACGCTCTTCACGTAAATCCCGACCCCGAAAATGTGCGCTGTTACCGCGTGGTAAACAGGTTCGGCGAGGTGTCAAAGGCGTTTGCGTTCGGCGGCGAAAACGAGCAGATACGGCTTCTTAAAAGCGAGGGCGTCGAGGTAGACGAAAACGGCAGAGTCGATTTAAAAAAATACGGTATGGTATGAAATTTAAAAATCCGCAGGCACTTTTTTCGGTGCGAGCGGATTTTTCTTTATGTATGATTGTTTTTTCTGAATTGTTTTGGAGTTTGAGCCTTGTACTTCTTAAATGTTTTGACAAAATAGCTCAGGTCGTTGTATCCGCAGTTGAGAGCAATATCCGTAACGAGGTCGTCCGTGTACAAAAGCTGCTCCGCCGCACATTCTATCCTGTAATAATTGAGGTATTCAATAGGCGTTTTGCCGGTCATTTCGGAAAAGAAACGGCAAAAATATTTGGGCGACATATCGGCGGCTTCTGCGAGGTTACCGAGAGTGAGTTGGTTCATATATTCCTCTCTGATAATTTTTAAGGAGCTTTTTAATTGCCGTATCCTTTTGAGGCTTTTAAACGTTTCGTCGTCGCTGATCTTATAACGGTGATTGCCGAGAATTTGCCCCATAAGCTCAAACAAAAGTCCCTGTATTATAAATTCATAACCCTTTTTCTCTTCTATAAAGGTGTCAAACAGCCTGTTTGCGGTTTTATATTCTTCGCTGTCAACGGCAAAAAAATTGTCGAGAATTATGCGGTGACTCTGCACATCGTCAATATCCTTTTTGCCTGCCGAGCAGCCGCGCAGGAATTCGTTTAAATCGAAGTCGAGACATTCGTAAACGCAGTCAACGGGCATACCGCCGTGCAATACTCCGTCGCACACAAGCACAATACCGCTGTTCTCGGTAAGATTTAAAGTTTCTTCGTTGAGCGACAGTACAAGACTGCCCTTTAAAACTCTGATAAGCTCGTAATCCATGTGCCAATGAAACGGCATTTGATAACGCGGGTGCTCCTTTGTAACGTGGTGCAGCTCTATCGGAAAGTCGAAAGTGCCTCGTGATTTTTTCTCCTGAAATTCACCGAAATTCATAATTTACCTCAAAAGTGAAAATTGTTATATTTTTTATTTATTATACTACAAGAATTTATATAAAGACAACAGTATAATTAAAAATATATGAAAAAAATATATTTAATTTTTATAAACAGGAGGAAATTATGAGTAAAACAAGACTTATAGGTGATTATCCGGTTATAGGAATTCGCCCGACAATCGACGGCAGACGCGGCCCTTTAAAGGTGCGTGAGTCGCTCGAGGAGCAGACCATGAATATGGCTCTTTCGGCGGCAAAGCTTTTTACCGACAATCTTCGCTATACAAACGGCGAGCCGGTAAAGGTTGTAATTGCCGACACAACCATAGGCAGAGTTGCCGAGGCGGCAGCTTGTCAGGATAAGTTTAAAAAAGCGGGCGTAGACATAACTCTTACAGTTACTCCGTGCTGGTGCTACGGTAGTGAGACTATGGATATGGACCCGAATACCATAAAAGGCGTTTGGGGCTTTAACGGAACGGAAAGACCGGGTGCGGTTTATTTAGCTTCGGTGCTCGCCTCACACGCTCAAAAAGGACTCCCTGCGTTCGGAATCTACGGCAGAGACGTACAGGAGGCTGACGCCACCGAAATTCCCGACGATGTAAAAGAAAAGTTACTGCGTTTCGGCAGAGCGGCAGTTGCCGCGGCTACCATGCGCGGAAAATCATATCTTCAGATAGGCTCCATAACAATGGGTATAGCCGGCTCTATAATAAATCCCGATTTCTTTGAAGAGTATCTCGGTATGCGCGTTGAGTCGGTAGACGAGGTGGAAATAATCCGCCGAATGACCGAGGGCATATATGACGAGGCAGAGTTTAAAAAGGCTCTCAAATGGACAAAAGAAAACTGCAAGGAGGGCTTCGATAAGAACCCCGATTGGTTTAAAAAGTCCGATAAGGAAAAGGAAGAGGCTTGGGAATTTGTCGTTAAGATGATGTGCATAATAAAAGACCTCTATAACGGCAACGAAAATCTCCCCGACGGCGCCGAGGAGGAAAAAGTAGGTCACAACGCAATCTGCGGCGGTTTCCAGGGTCAGAGGCAGTGGACGGATTTTTACCCGAACTGTGATTTCCCCGAGGCGCTCTTAAATACGTCGTTCGATTGGAACGGCGCTCGCGAAACCTATGTTCTCGCTACCGAAAACGATACGTTGAACGGCGTTTCCATGCTTTTCGGTAAGCTGCTTACAAATACCGCACAGCTCTTCTCCGACGTTCGTACATATTGGAGCCCCGAGGCAGTCAAAAAGGCTACGGGCTATGAGCTTGAGGGCGTGGCAAAAGAGTCAAAGGGATTTTTGCATCTGATAAATTCGGGTGCGTCCGCTCTCGATTTCTGCGGCGAAGTTAAAGACGAAAACGGCAACGGTATTGTAAAACCGTTCTGGGAAATGACCGATAAGGATATCAAAGCCTGCACCGACGCCACAACATGGAATGCGGCGGATCTCGGATATTTCCGCGGCGGCGGATTCTCTTCAAGATTTTTAACAAGAAGCGAAATGCCCGTAACCATGTGCCGCCTGAATCTCGTTAAGGGTCTCGGACCCGTTATGCAGATATGCGAGGGCTACACCGTAAATCTTCCCGACGAGGTTTCCGACAAGCTTTGGAAGCGCACCGACTATACCTGGCCGTGCACTTGGTTTGCTCCGCGCCTTACCGGCAAGGGTGCGTTTAAATCGGCTTATGACGTTATGAATAATTGGGGAGCCAATCACGGAGCGTCATGCTACGGTCATATCGGAGCCGACCTCATAACGCTTTGCTCCATACTCAGAATCCCGGTTTGTATGCACAATGTACCCGAAGAAAAAATATTCCGCCCGGCGGCATGGAACGCTTTCGGAATGGATAAAGAGGGTCAGGATTACAGAGCCTGCAAGAACTTCGGCCCCATGTATAAATAAGGTGTAAAATGAGTAACGAAAAATATAACACACTCGCCTTTGACTTCGGCGCGTCAAGCGGCAGGGCAATAGTCGGCTCGTTTGACGGCGAAAAAATTGAGCTTTCCGAAATACACCGCTTTCCCAACGACCCGGTGTTTGTCGGCGGAACTATGTATTGGGACGTGCTAAGGCTGTTCCACGAAATTAAGCAGGGGCTTTTAAAATCGCGCCCTTATAATATAAAAAGTCTCGGCATAGATACTTGGGGCGTCGATTTCGGCCTGCTTGACAAGGACGGAAAACTGCTTGAAAATCCCGTGCATTACCGCGATAAAAGAAATATCGGTATGTTAAACAAAGCTTTTTCTTATATTTCACAGGAGGAGCTTTATAACATAACGGGCAATCAGTTTATGGAGATAAACACGGCGTTTCAGCTTTTATCGTTAAAGCTCGCGCGCCCCGATTTGCTCTCACGGGCAGATAAAATGCTTCTGATGCCCGACCTTTTCCGCTATTTCCTTACCGGTGAAAAAACGACCGAGTATTCGATAGCTTCTACAACTCAGCTGCTTGATGCCGAAAAGCGTTGTTGGTCAAAGAGAGTAATTGACGCTCTTTCTCTTCCCGAGGGTATTTTCTGCGATATTGTACCCACCGGTTCCGCGGCGGGAACCTTGTCCGATGAAATATGTGAGGAACTGTCGATACAGCCGTGCGCCGTTACTGCGGTTGCAGGTCATGATACACAGTGCGCAATGGTAGCCGTTCCCACCGAAAAAGATGATTTCATCTTCCTTAGTTGCGGTACGTGGTCACTGCTCGGAACAGAGCTCTCAGAGCCTCTCATAAACGAAAAAACGCTCCGCTGCAATGTTACAAACGAGGGCGGATACGGCGGAAAAGCGTCTTTCCTTAAAAATATTATCGGTCTTTGGCTTATACAGGAGACTCGCCGACAGTGGCAGAAGGAGGGCGACAGCCTTTCGTTTGCCGAGATGGAGACTCTCGCGCGAAACGCGAAGCCGTTTTCTTGCTTTATAGACCCCGACGCTCCCGATTTTGTTGCCGCCGGGAATATTCCGGAGCGGATAAGGGCATATTGTCGCAGAACAGGGCAGTATGTTCCCGAATCCAAAGGAGAAATTCTCCGCTGTATTTATGAGAGCCTTGCCATGAAATACCGTTATGCCGCAGAGCAGATTGAGTTCTGCGCCGGCAAAGAATACGACACAATATATATTGTGGGCGGCGGCACAAAGGATAAGCTTCTCTCATCGTTTACCGCGTCGGCGTGCAATAAAAATGTTTCCGCCGGACCTACCGAGGCCACCGTTCTCGGCAATATTGCTCTTCAGCTTTTGGCGGAGGGCAAAATAAAAACGCTCCGTGACGCGCGCAGAATAATCAGTAATTCCGAAGAGGTCACAAGCTTTACACCAAGCGAACCCGAAGCGTGGAATAAAAAATATCAGACTTTTAAGGAGGTAGTGTCTCTTGCTTAAAGGAATACCGGAAATACTTTCTCCGGAGCTTTTAAAGGTGCTCTGTGAAATGGGTCACAGCGACCGTCTTGTTATCGCGGACGGCAATTTCCCCGTTATGAGTATGGGCAAAAACGCTCAGATAATCCGTATGGACGGGCACGGCGTACCGGAAATACTTGATGCAATTCTAAGAGTGTTTCCGCTTGATACATATATCGAAAAGCCGGTAAATCTTATGGAGGTTATGCCGGGCGACGATGTGCAGACTCCGATTTGGGACGTTTACAAAAAAACAGTCGAAAAATATGATGAGCGCGGGAAAAACGCCATAGGCGAAATCGAGCGATTCAAATTTTACGAAGAGACAAAGACGGCGTATGCTGTTATAGCTACAAGCGAAAAGGCTCTTTATGCCAATATAATGCTCCAAAAGGGCGTTGTCTGATTAAATAACGAAAGGAACTAGAAAAATGGATTATATGAAAACAAGAGAAGTTATGTGCGATATTTGCCATAAGATGTGGCAGCTCGGCTGGGTTGCGGCAAATGACGGTAACCTCTCGGTAAAATTGCCCGACGGTAACTTCCTTGCAACGCCGACAGGCATCAGCAAAAGCTTCATAACCCCCGAAAAGCTTGTTATAATAAATCCCGAGGGCGAGGTGCTCCAGGCTATTGACGGTTACAGACCGTCGTCGGAAATCAAAATGCATCTTCGCTGCTATAAAGAACGCGACGACGTAGGAGCGGTGCTCCATGCTCATCCGCCTACAGCCACGGGATACGCCGTAGCGCACATTCCGCTTGACAGATACACGATGATAGAAACCGTTGCGGCGATAGGCTCGATTCCCGTAACACCGTACGGTACGCCGTCTACATACGAGGTGCCGGACGCTATTGCCCCGTATCTTCAAGAGCACGATGTATTGCTTCTTGCAAATCACGGCGCGCTTACGGTCGGTGCCGACGCAATAACCGCATATTACCGTATGGAAACACTTGAGCTATTTGCAAAAATCAGCCTTACGGCACATCTTCTCGGCGGCGAAAAGGAAATTTCGCGCGAAAATATCGACAAGCTGATAGAGCTTCGTAAGTATTACGGCATAACAGGCAGACACCCGGGATACAAGCATTACAGAGAAGACTGAGCCGGAGGATAACTCAAATACCTCTTCTCAGGAACCGAATAAAACCGATAACGTGTTTTACTCATTCCTAATCACAAAAGCGTTACGGACCCAAAGTCCGTAACGCTTTTTGTATTTTTGACAGCGATTTTTTATTGTAAATATCGAAAAAGTGATATATAATTCATATGTAATCTAAATTGAATTGTGGCAGGTGGTTATATGAAGCCGTACGGACTTATACTTGCTGGCGGCGGTGCAAAGGGCGCATACCAGATAGGCGCTTGGAAAGCCATGCGCGAGCTTGACATTGAATTCGAGGCTATAGCAGGAGCCTCAATCGGCGCTATAAACGGAGCTATGATAGCTCAAGGGGATTTTGACGATGCGTATGAGCTTTGGAGCAACGTTGAGGTTTCGAGCGGTGTAAATATTCAGGGCGAGCTGAAGGACCCGAAAAATTTGTTCAGCTTCAGTAATTTCCCGAAAATCGCACACGAGGTAATACGCAACGGCGGTGTTGATGTTACGCCGGCAAAGGAGCTTATAGCTGCCCATATCGACGAGAAAAAAGTAAGAGCGTCAAACATTCCGCTCGCTATTGATACTATCGACCTTGATTCGCTGAAGCCTGTCGAGATGTTTGTCGATGAAATGCCCGAGGGCGAGCTTATCGATTATCTTATGGCATCCGCAAGAGTTCCGGGGCTTAACAGACAAGGCCCAAAGGACGGCAAATTCCTCGACGGCGGCGTTTATGACAATACCCCGATAGGCATACTCAGAAAGCGCGGCATAAATCGCCTTATCGTAGTCGATATATCCGGCATAAAAGGAATAGGTCACAAGGAGGCCTTGAGCTGTGCCAATATAGTTTATATCCGTCCGTTTGACGCAAAGGAGCTCGGCGAGTCGTTTGAGTTTGATAAAGAAGCGACGGAGCGTCGAATCAAAATGGGCTATCTTGATACCAAAAAGGCGTTCGGCAGGCTTTTCGGCCAGTTTTATTATTTCTCTCAAAAGGAATATAAGGCAATGCAGGAGCATTACGGCTACGAAGCGGTAAATGAGCTTGAAACGCTCGCTTTGGAATACGAGCTGCCGCGTCTTACCGTTTACACGGAGCGCAAATTTCTCCGCTCGTTAAAGGCTCTTATAAACGAAAAAGATGCGCTTCCATCCGATGAAGAGGAGGACGAGGAGAAAAAATCAAAGCTCAAAAAGGCTGCTGAGGTTATACAGGAAACGCCGCAGATTTTGCTTAAAAAGTTCTCGATATATACGAGAAATAAAAAATATGCCAATGCGGTTTCCGTGCTTGAAAAATTCGGCGACAAAAAATAAAAATATACGGCAGAGCATTTAATATGCCCTGCCGTTTGCTTTTTCGGTGTATGCGGTTATCACGTATTTGTTGCAGAGCAGCGAAAAAACATATCGCCCTTTTTCGCAGTAATAATCAATATCGCAAAATTTCAAATTGTCAAAGAATATACCGCTGTCGTTAATGGCTTTTTCCGCCTCCATCGATGTTACTCCCATAAGCTCCGATGACAAGGCTATGTACGAGTCATAAAACTCCCGAAGCTCCTGTTCGTTGTAAGAGCCTTCTTCGCCGGTCACGGTTGCCGCGATTCCGGTTACCGTACCTTTTTCATCTGTGTCAAGCGTTAATAATGCAGTTTTGTCTCCTATTTTGTAAAAGCTGTAAAAGCAGCCGTCGCTTTTACATTCCTTGAAAAACTCCTCATACTTGATTTCGGGAGAATCGTATTCCGAATTGTAGCGGCGGCAAAATTCATATGCGTCAATGCTCTCTTGCCGTGAGCAGGCGGTTAGACAAACAGCTGACAGGCTTGCCGATATGAAAAAGCAAAAAAACTGCCTGCAGAGCATTTTGCACGTTTTGTGTTTATTAACTGTTTGTTCATACTTTTTTAACAAAAACATATGGCATTCTATCCTTTAATAGTATAAAATTATTAGGTATACTTAATTACTTTAAAATATTATATTCCAATCAAAATGCGAAAGTGGTGGTATTTTGTTTAAGAAATTCAAAAGATTATCCCGAAAAAGGCAGATTTTTACGGTTTTGATTTCGGTAATTATAGTTGCTCTTGTGGCAGCGCTTCTCTATCAGACCTTTAAGCCGGAGCCGAGACCCGAATATCAGGTGCAGGCAGCCTCTGTCGGCGATATACAGGCGACATTTGATACGAAGGGGACGGTTGAGTCCACAAGCACCGAAAAATTCACGGCGGCGGCAGGCGTCAAGGTAAGCTCCGTCAATGTCGCGGTGGGCGACAGAGTAGAGGCGGGGGATGTTCTTGCTACCTTTGATGTATCTTCAATAGACGGTACGCTCGCAAATTATAAAAGTGCCTTTGACAAAGCCAAGGCGGCATACGACAAAGCAAGCGGTACCGTGAGCTCCGCAAAAAGCGGTATAAAGGCAATCGACCTTCAGATTTCTCAGACGGAAAGCGATATTTCCGCGCTTAAAAGAGAAATAGCCGCAACACATAATGCCGATATAAAAAATGCCGAGAACGCAAAAAAATATACCGAAGAACAGCTTGAGGCTCTTCGCGAGCAGCTTAAAAACGGCGGACTTACCGAGGAAGAGATACAGGATATAATCAATTCCCTTAAAAATTCCTCCGGTGATGTAGATATAGAAAAGGCTCTTTCAGACTCGGTTGCCGCAAAGCAGATGAAATTAGCCCAGGCGGAGGCACAGCTGACCTCGCTTAAAACTCAGCGCGCCGTTTATGAGGCTCAGACAGACGAAACCGTGTCCGATATTTATAAATCCGTTATGGAGCAAAAGCAAAAGGATTATGAGAGCTATAAAGCTATATATGATTCCCTTAAAAACGGTTGGGTCGCTTCGGCGGACGGAATAATCACCACGGTCAATATTGAGGCGGGCAAGGAGTTTACGCCCGCGGAAGCAGGTTCCTCCGGTGTTGATCTCTCTTCGATTATCGGCTCTATGACGAGCAATTCCGAGGTAGCCTCAACTCTAACCGACATTCTTTCGTCAACAGCAGGCTCCGCTTCGTCTGTCGGCGACGGTATAGTCCTTGAAAATTACGGTGAGTTTATAGCAAGCTTTACCGTCGGCAAATATGACCTTCTCGGACTTAAGGTCGGTCAAAGTGCGGTTGTATCGACTCTCGGCTCCGATTATGACGCGGTTGTGTCGTATGTCGGCGCCACGGCTTCCGAAAATAACGGACTTAATATCAGTTCCATCGCTTCAAGCCTTACGGGTTCATCGTCAAATTCGGCGAGCGCGGTTGCAAAGGTCAAGATATTAAATCCCGACGAAAAAATAGTTATCGGCTTTGATGTTGACATAAAAGTCAATACCGAGAAAATAACAAATGTTCTTAAGATACCGGTTGACGCCGTGGCAACTGATGACGCCGTCACTTATGTATATGTATATAATCCCGATAAAAAAACCGTTGAAAAAAGAACGGTCGAGCTCGGCGTGTTCTCCGATGACGATTATGAAGTGAAATCCGGTCTTTCCGAGGGCGAAATGGTTGTTATGAATCCGAAAGCGGCTCTCACGGACGGAACAAAAATAGCGGTTAAGGGTTAATTTAAGCTGAAAAGGCAGGTGGCTCCGAATTGAATATAAAAGAAAACATAAGGATCGCCATTTTCAGCATTAAGTCGAACCTTATGCGCTCGCTTCTTACAATGCTCGGTATTATAATCGGCGTAGCTTCGGTAATAGCTGTAATAACTGTCGGCAACGGCGGCAGAGATTATATCGTGGGTATGATTCGTGATATGGGCTCAAGTGCCATAAGCATTACCGTCAATGCCGCAAATTCCGATATCTCAAATTCCGACTATATTACGGACGACGATATAAACGCCATTAAATCTCTCGATAATGTTCAGTACGTATCACCGATGGTAATGACCCTTGGCTCACTTTCGGTGGACGGCAACGACAAAAACGCCATAGGCTTTATAGTCGGAGGCAACAGCGATTTAAGATATGTTATGAACGGCGACTGCATATACGGCAGATACTTCAATAAAACCGAGGTTGAGGCCGGCAGAAGCGTGTGTATAATCGATTCAACAAGTGCCATGCAGCTTTTCGGCAAGAAAAATGTTGTAGGCGAATTTGTTTCCTTTAATTATAACGACGTATCCGTGAGCTTTAAGATTATCGGAGTTACCGATATGATGAGCTCGTTCGGCGGCGACAGCGAAAAGATGCTGGAAAATATGAATTCTCTTACCGGCGGTGCAGCGGTGACGAGTGCCATGATAATGGTTCCGTCTACCGTAGCCACTCAAATAATGGGCGGCGAGGCTCGATACGATACCGTTTATATTATGGCAAAGGATGAAAACGATCTTGAAAGTGCCGGCAATGCGGCGGTAAACCGTATAAAGGCAAGGCATAACAACACGGACCGCGATTGCTATACCGTAACCAATATGGCAACCTATATTGACCTTTTAGATACGGTCATAAACGTATTTACCATATTCATAGCGGCAGTCAGCGCAATATCTCTCGTAGTCGGCGGAATAGGCGTTATGAATATTATGCTCGTCTCCATAACGGAGCGAACGCGCGAAATAGGCATACGAAAGGCTCTCGGAGCCAAAACGTCCACGATATTGTTCCAGTTCCTCACGGAGTCCATAATTCTGTGCCTCATAGGCGGACTTATAGGGCTTTTGCTGGGTGTTTCGGGAGCGGCACTGGTTTCGAAAATTATGAATGTTCCGCTTGAGGTAAAATTCTCGACAATTGCGCTTGCCATAGGATTTTCAACGGCGATAGGTGTGATATTCGGCGTTTATCCCGCAAAGCGAGCCGCAAAAATGCCGCCTATCGAGGCACTTCGAAGAGACTGATTTTTTTAAACGGAGTTGTGGGCAGAGATGGCCCACAGCCCCGTTTTTTTGTTTGTACTTAAAAATTGTCTCTCGATGGGTCATATCCTGCAAAACGGTATTGTATATTTATTTTTGTCTAAAACTTCGCGACAAGATTGTTACTTTACATTTTTGAGAGCGTAAAATCCGCTTAAAACCAAAGTTTTTAACATTATGAACACGGTTTTGAACATTTTGATTGTCAAAAACTTCCGTGGCATAATATGTCAAAACTGCATAATTGTATTGTTCGAAATAACTTTATTGCATATTTTTTTGAATTACAAGGTTCGCTGTCCGTCATTTTTCGACAATTGCAGACCGATTTTTGAATAATGTTGTGTTTTGCGGCAGCTTTTGATATAATATAATAAGCAAATGAGAAAAGGAGTGTATTACCGTGGGACTTACCGTTACGGGGTTCACCGTTCTTTGGTCGGTGCTTCTTATACTGTTTATAATTGCAGAGGCGATAACCGTTCAGCTTGTTTCCATTTGGTTTGCCATAGGCTCTCTTGTCGCGCTTATTGCCAATTTTTGCGGTGCGAATACACTTGTGCAGGCGGCACTTTTTGTCGGTGTATCGTTTGCGGCTCTTTTGCTGACAAGACCGCTCGTGAAAAAGTTCTCTACTCCTAAAATACAGCGCACAAATATAGACCGTATCATAGGCGAAAGAGCGATAGTCACGGAGGAGATAGACAATCTTCGTGCCATAGGCATCGTAAAAGCCGACGGAAAATCGTGGAGTGCTCGTTCCGCAGACGGAAGCATTATACCGGCGGGAAGCGTCGTCGAGGTGCAAAAAATCGACGGTGTTAAGCTGATAGTCGGTTTAATACAGAATAAATAAAAGGAAGAGGTATTTTATTATGGCATGGCTTTACGTTATTTTGGCGATAATTGTAATTGCATTGGTTATCGTTATAGCAAATCTTAAAATTGTTCCGCAGTCAAAAGCATATGTTATCGAGCGACTCGGTGCATATCTTACGACGTGGCAGACCGGATTTCACGTTAAAATCCCGTTCTTTGAGAGAATAGCCAAGGTTGTCTCATTAAAAGAGCAGGTCGTTGATTTCGCACCGCAGCCCGTTATCACCAAGGATAACGTAACTATGCAGATAGATACGGTTGTGTTCTTTCAGATAACCGACCCCAAGCTTTACACATACGGTGTTGAACATCCGATTTCGGCTATTGAAAATCTCTCGGCAACCACACTTCGTAACATCATCGGCGAGATGGAGCTTGACGCAACGCTTACATCGCGTGATACCATAAATGCAAAAATACGTGTTATTCTTGACGAAGCAACCGACCCATGGGGCATTAAGGTTAACCGCGTCGAGCTTAAAAACATCATCCCGCCGCGTGAGATTCAGGATGCCATGGAAAAGCAGATGAAGGCAGAGCGTCATCGCCGTGAGGCAATTCTTACGGCAGAGGGTGAAAAGGCAAGTAAAATACTTGTGGCAGAGGGCCATAAGGAGTCACAGATACTCAACGCCGAGGCAGAAAAACAGGCGGCAATTCTTCACGCCGAAGCCGTTAAAGAAGCTAAAATACGTGAGGCGGAGGGCGAAGCCGAGGCTATACTCGCCGTCCAAAAGGCAAATGCGAAGGCCATTGAGCTTATAAACGAGGCTGCTCCGAGCGACGCCGTTATAGCCATAAAGAGCCTTGAGGCGTTTGCAAAGGTAGCCGACGGTAAGGCTACTAAGATTATTATCCCGTCCGAGATTCAAAGCCTTGCAGGTCTTGCCGCGAGCCTTAAAGAGCTTGTTACAGATCCTGTCGCAGAGGAAAAAAACGACTCCTCCGTAGATAAGACCGAGTAAAAAGACAGTTTGATTTTAACTCCGCCGCAGAGCTTTTCCTTTAAAAAGCTTTTGCGGCGGCTTTTTGTAAATTCTCTAAAGTTTTGTATAAGCCCTTGCAATATTGAAAAGATTATATTATAATAATATCACCTTAATTTGGTCGTGTGCCGTGCGGGTCCTGTGCGACAGAGCTCCACGAACCATGTCAGGCGGGGAACCGAGCAGCATTAAGTGGTCAGCCTGTGCGCCACAGTCCGCCTGCACGGTGCATGACCAAGTTAAGGTCTTTATTTTTGTTATAATGAAGCCGAAAAGTGCCGCTGTATTTTGTTTGGCACAAAAGCAGGAGGTGTGAAAATGTATCAGGCGCTGTATCGCAAATATCGTCCGCAGACCTTTTCCGACGTCGTCGGGCAGGAGCACGTTACCGAGACTCTCAGAAACGCGGTAAAATCAGGCAGACTTTCACACGCCTATCTTTTCACCGGCTCTCGCGGAACGGGCAAAACCTCCTGTGCCAAAATTCTCGCAAAAGCGGTCAACTGTGAAAATCCCGTGGACGGCAATCCGTGCGGAAAATGTGCCGCCTGCCGCGGTATAGACGACGGCTCGATTTTGGACGTCATCGAAATAGATGCCGCGTCAAATAACGGTGTTGACAATATCAGAGATCTCCGCGAGGAGGCTAATTATACGCCGTCCGCCGTAAAGTACCGCGTGTATATCATAGACGAAGTGCATATGCTCTCCGTCGGCGCGTTTAATGCTCTTTTAAAAACGCTTGAAGAGCCGCCCGAGCACGTCAAATTCATTTTGGCGACTACCGAGGTACATAAGCTCCCGTCTACGATTTTGTCTCGTTGTCAGCGTTTTGATTTTAAACGCATTTCACCCGAGGATATAGCAAAGAGGCTTTCGTTTGTAGCCGATAAAGAGAATATTGATTTAACCCCCGAGGCGGCAATGCTTATATCGCGTATTGCCGACGGTGCACTCCGTGACGCCTTGTCGCTGCTTGACAGATGCGCGTCTTACGGAACTGAAATAACCGAAAAGGTGGCAAGCGACGCCGCAGGCATAGCCGGCAGAGAGCATCTGTTTGAGCTTGTTGACGCCGTAATCTCTCACGATAGTCCAAGGGCACTCACGATAATAGATGAGCTTTACAATAATTCCTGCGATATGGAACGTCTTTTAAGTGAATTACTCTCTCATTTCCGCAATATGATGGTTGCTCTGACGGTGCCTAATTTCAGAGAGCTCGTTATTTGCCCCGATTCCGAAATAGAGATAATACGCCGCCAGGCAAAGAGCTTAACTCTTGAGAGTGTTCTCTCGTGTATGGACAGAATCGGTGACGCCATAGTCGAAATCAAAAGGGGAGCCGACAGGCGCACAAGTGCCGAAATGGCTGTTATCAGACTGACAAGTCCGAAGCTTGATACGGATACGGCGGCTGTTTTACGCAGAATTTCGGATATTGAAGTAAAGCTTAAAAACGGCGTGTTTAAGCCCTCTCCCGAATCTTTGGAGTCGGATTTTGCCGCGAACGCATCTCCGGTGAAGCAAAGCGAGCCGAACGAAGCGCAAACACAGCAGGTTAAAAACGAAAAGCCCGAAAGCAAAGAGGCTGTTTCCGATAAAACACCTGCCGCTTATGATGAGCCAAACAATGCGGAGCCGAAAGTAAATGAGACGTCGCAAGATAAAAACCGAGAAATAAAATCGGACGAAGTGTTTGAAAATTGGGCTGAGGTTGTCGATATATTGTCGCGTACTTCACCGGCTCTTACGGGCTTTTTAAACGGCTCTACGGCATTTGTTCATCCGGGCGGATTTTTACTTATAAAATCGTCAAATTCAATACTCGGCCAAATGCTGATGACAGGTAACTTTTCAAACGACATTGTAAAGGCCGTGTATGAGGTCAGCGGCAAAAAATATCGTATAGGAATATACAATGACGAGCATTCCGAGGCAAAGCCGAAAAAAGACCCGTTAGATGGGCTTTTGAGCAGGGCAAAGGAGCTCGGCATCAATGTTATAGACCAGTAAATAAGATTAAATTGGAAGGAAATGGTAATAATATGAAAGCAAGAATTCCGAACCAAGGTCCTACCGGAGCCAATATGATGAAAAAGCTCCAGGAGGTTCAAAGTAATATGAGCGCGCTTCAGGATGAGCTTGCCGCAGCGGAGTACAATGCGTCGGCAGGCGGCGGAGCGGTTGAGGTTACGGTAAACGGCTCGCATGAAATTAAGGCTATCAAAATCAAACCCGAGGTTATCGACCCCGAAGAGCCCGAAATGCTTGAGGATCTTCTTATGGCTTCTCTCAACGAGGCTATGCGTAAAGCCGACGAAACCGCAGAGCGTGAAATGAATAAGCTTACCGGCGGACTTAATATCCCCGGAATGGGCGGTATGTTTTAATGGGATACAATATCCCTGCGCTTGAAAAGCTGATAGACGAATTTCGCAAAATGCCGTCAGTAGGCACAAAATCGGCGGAAAGAATGGCGTTTTATGTGCTCGGGCTTGACGATAACGGGACCGCAGAGCTTGCAAATGCCATAGTGACGGCTCACGAAAAAATACATCAGTGCAAAATTTGCCGCAATCTTACCGAAGATGAAATCTGCCCGATTTGCAGTAATGAAAAGCGCGACAGATCTACAATTTGCGTGGTTGAAAGTCCGCGTGATGTCATAGCGTTTGAGCGTACCCACGAATACCGCGGTCTGTATCACGTGCTGCACGGCGTTATTTCGCCGATGAACGGTATAGGCCCAGACGACCTCACCGTTAAAGAGCTCCTTTTGCGTATGAATGACAGCGTAAACGAAGTCATTATGGCTACAAACCCCACGGTAGAGGGCGAGGCAACGGCTATGTATATCAGCAAGCTTTTAAAGCCCATCGGCATAAAAGTAACAAGGCTTGCTTACGGTGTTCCCGTAGGTGCCGACCTTGAGTATGCCGACGAAGTAACTTTGATGCGCGCACTTGAGGGCAGAAATCTTATATGATTAAAAGGTTCGGCAGTTAGCTGCCGATAATGTTGACGAAAGGTAAAACTTATGGCTGCCGAGCAAATCAAAAAAATTGCACAGAATAAAAAAGCCTACCACGATTATTTCATTCTTGAAACCTACGAGGCGGGTATAGAGCTTTTCGGCACGGAAGTCAAGAGTATACGCGAGGGCAGGATAAACTTAAAGGATTCCTGGTGCAGTATCGACGGCGGCGAAATATTTGCAAATTCGGTTCATATAAGCCCGTATGATCACGGCAATATTTTTAACCGCGATCCTCTGCGCGTAAAACGCCTTTTAATGCATAAAAAAGAAATACACAGGCTCTACGGCACAATAAAACAGCAGGGGCTGACTCTCATACCGCTGTCGGTCTATTTTAAAAACGGCAGGGCAAAAATGGAAGTCGGTCTTTGTAAGGGCAAAAAGAATTACGATAAGCGCGACGTTGCCGCCAAAAAGGAAGCAACGCGCACTATCGACAGAGAGCTGAAAGAGCGAATGAGATAATATATAAGGGGATGAAAGGATTTCGACGGGGTCTTTGAACCACGATAAGCGAGCAGCGGTGTGGTGCCGCTTTAAACAGCCACAGTTTATTAAAAATAAACGACAAAGATTCTAAAGTTTTACTCGCTGCTTAAGTCAGCGGGTCGTTCCCTCCGAAGTACCGCGATCGGATAAGGAGCGTCATCAGCGGTAAATGTGAACGGGTAACCGCCTTGTAACCCGTCACACACAACAGGGCTACCAAAGCGCATAGACCGCCGTCGGGCGATGTGCTGAGGGAATTTTAAATAGACGGATACGCTCGTAGAAATTTGTGAGGATGAGATTTCGGACGCGGTTTCGATTACCGCCATCTCCACCATAAAAGGCAGCCGAAAGGCTGCCTTTTTTATAAATCACAAAGCGGTTAAAAATAAAATGTAATTTCTCTTTTGACGTATGGCTTTTGACTTTGACTTCTGCTTTCACTTTTGTCTATGTATATGTCTATGTCTATGCCTGTGTCTGTGTTTGTCCTGTACCTTTGCCTATGCCCGTGCGGCTTTAAAGACGGTTTTACTTGTTACGTATCAACACACTTTAGATATATATTAACTACACTTGTGCTGATACGTAACACTTTTTCTGCTTGCCGCCGCAAGCTCGTCAAATACTGTTTTATTCGACAAAGCTGCCAAAAAACAAATTGACAAGCAGGGCAATTTCAGTTAATATTGTTGTACAAACTTGCTTTGTTAATATTTTACGGTGCGCAGGCTTGTGGGGAGGCGTTGCGTGTTGAAAGAAGTAAGGAACAGTTAAAATGCATATATGCATATAAAGTATGACATTGAGTTTTATAACAAAGAGTATTAAAGGAGTTCTAACCATGAAAAAGACGGTTATAACAATTATATCCATAATATTGGGTATTGCCTTGGTATTTTCACTTGCCATGCTTATTCGCAACTACATTGTTCCTGTTTTGACGATAGCAAACTCTCAAAAAAACGTTCAAGAAACGTTTTTATGTTCATCGGAGTCACCGGACGGCAAATTTAATTTAGAGGCATACAGAACGGAGCCCGGTGCAACCGTAGATTATTCCGTCAGAGTCTATATGATAAACGGAAATCAAAAAGAAATAATTTATAATGCATATCACGAATCCGAGGCTAAAATAGATTGGGTTGATAATACAACCGTTTCAATCAACGGAAAAACGCTTGATATGTCAAGTGGCGAAACATATGATTGGCGTAAGGAATAACTTTTTAATCATTACCAAATAACAAGTAATGGTAAATAGCTAATGTGATAAGGGAGCAACATTTTTCGCTTTACTACACTGAAAATCAACGCATATTTGTTTTTTCGGCGCGGTTATGGTAAACTAATAGTATAATTTTTCGGAAAGCTGCGGTGATAAGCTGTGATAGATAAAAAATATGCAGATTACTCATGGGAAAAGGCGAGCGCGCTGTTAAATATTGATTCTCCGACGGGGTTTACCAAAAAAGCCGCCGAATTTGTTAAAAAGGAATTTTCGGCTCTCGGATTTCCCGCCGAATACACGGTAAAGGGCGGCGTTCTTGCCGACCTCGGCGGAAAAGACGATAACAATGCTTTGCTTTTGGAGGCGCACACAGATACCCTCGGCGGAATGGTCGCCGAAGTCAAGAGCAACGGCAGACTGAGAATAACGCCCCTCGGCGGTATGAATGCCTGCAACGCCGAAACGGAGAATGTCAGAATATATACCCGTTCGGGCAAAATATATGAGGGCGCGCTTCAGCTTTATAACGCTTCAATTCACGTTAACGGCGATTTTTCGACTGTTTCGCGTACTTGGGACAGCGTCGAAATCGTCATCGACGAGGACGTAAAAACCGATGAGGATACAAGAAAACTCGGCATAGAAACGGGCGATATAGTTTGCTTTGAACCGCGTACACGCCGTACCGAATCCGGATATTTAAAAAGCAGATTCCTTGATGATAAGCTCTCTGTGGGCATATTGCTCGGTTTTGCAAAATATCTTAAAGACAACGGTATAGTTTTACCGCGGCGTGTGTATGTGCACGTTACCGTTTATGAAGAGGTCGGCCACGGCGGTTCCTCGACTGTGCCGGGCGGAGTTACCGAGGCAATATCGGTCGATATGGGGTGCGTCGGCGACGGATTGAAATGTACGGAAAAGCAGGTGTCCGTCTGCGCTAAGGATTCCGGCGGACCTTACAGCTATGATACCGTAGGCAAACTGATTGAAGCCGCAAAGGCGATGGGTGCCGATTATGCCGTCGATGTATATCCGCATTACGGCTCGGATGTTGAAGCCACATTGCGTTCGGGCGCAGATATACGACATGGGCTGATAGGAGCCGGAGTTTATGCGAGCCACGGCTATGAACGCAGCCATATCGACGGCGTTTATAATACGCTGAAGCTGCTGTGCGGTTATTTGAATGTATAAATATTAACGGAGCTGTAAAAAAATACAGCTCCGTTTTTCTACCCGATAACTTCAATATCCTTTATCCGCATCTCGTCGCCGGTGACAAGATATGTATCGTCACTGCCGCAGTGCGGACATTTTTTTGCGTATTCGGTGGTCTTATATGTTTTTTTACAGTCGCGACAGTAGGAGAGACCCTCAAGGATTATCATTTCAAGCTCGGTGTCTTTCATATAATCCGTTTTTTTCTTTGCCCACTCAAAGCAGTCCGAAAAATATGACGGAACAATCGATGAAACCTCGCCTATTTCAAGAGTCAGCTTGGTGACCTTTTTTACGTTGTTTTCCTTGGCAATCTCTTCTACTCTGTCTATGACATTCAGAACTATACCGAGCTCGTGCATGTCTTAACCCTTGTCGCTGTGCGCTTTTTTGTAGGCTATGCGCTTCTTTTTAAGCTCTTTCGCCTCATCCGAGCCAAGATGCCCGAGTATTTTAAACGCACGTTTTGCGGAGTAGCCCATAAGTCCGCCGACCTTCTTTTCGGCAACTCTCATATCGGTGCATTTCGGATTATCGCGTACAAGATGTATTGCGTCAAATTCACACTTCGTGGTGCAAAGACCGCAGCCTATACACTTGTGCGGGTCAACATACGATGCGCCGCATCCGAGACAGCGGCCGGTTTCGGTTTTAACCTGCTCCTCTGTCAAATCGAGATGTGCGTCTTTATAGGACATCTTGTAGTCGATGCTTTCATCCATACCGGCTTCCTGACGTCCTGCCGTATCATAAGACGGATATGTAAGGTCGTCCTTGTTGAGCGGTGTGAAATTGCGACGGTCACGACCTATGGTCATTGAAGCGTCGGGGCGTACATGGCGATGTAAGCTCTCAGCCGCCTCGTGACCGGCTGCAATGGCGTCTATTACAAAACGCGGACCGGTAAATACGTCGCCGCCGACAAATATGTCGGGATCGTCCGTCTCATATGTGAATTTGTCTGCAACCGGGTAATTGCCGTGCCAGAATTTAACCTTTGAGCCCTCAAGCAGGTTACCCCATTCAATTGCCTGACCTATGGCAAAAACAATTTTGTCTGCCTTTATTTCAACAGTCTCGTTTTCGTCATATACGGGAGAGAATTTGCCTGTTTCAGGGTCTATCGTGCGAAGGCACTTTTTAAAGATGATGCCGGTAACCTCTCCTTTGTCGTTTACGGTGACCTCCTTCGGGCCCCAAGAGGGATTTATGCCGACATTTTCTTCTTCGGCCTCAAGTATTTCCTCGTTGCTCGCAGGCATGGTGTCGCGCGATTCAAGGCAGAACATCTTAACGTCCGTTGCGCCGAGACGGTGAGCATTGCGCGCGCAGTCTATCGCAACGTTGCCACCGCCGACTACCACAACATTACCGGAGAATGAATCCTCGCGGTGTTCAAAGCAGTGGCGGAGATATTCTACGGCAATAGCGGTGCCCTTTGCGTCATCGTTTTTAACGCCGGGACGTTTGCCGCCCTGACAGCCTATGGCGATGTAAAATGCCTTGTAGCCCTGTTTTTTGAGCTCATCTATGGTGACGTCCTTGCCGACTTCAACGCCGCACTTGATCTCTGCACCGAGAGCCTTGATTATGTCGATTTCGGCAGCGATAACATCCTTTTCGAGCTTGTAGCTCGGAATACCGTATGTCATCATACCGCCGGGAATGGGATTTTTTTCAAATACCGTCGGCTTATAACCCATCTGGGCGAGATAATATGCTGCACTGAGTCCTGCGGGGCCGCCGCCGATGATGGCGATTTTCTCGTCAAATGAACCGTGAACCGACTGTACCGTTTTTTCGGGAACATATCTGTCCTCGGCTTTAAGGTCGAGATCGGCTACAAATTTCTTTACTGCGTCAATTGATACCGGATCGTCAATTTTTCCGCGTGTGCATTCGCTTTCGCAGCGCTTGTTGCAAATTCTGCCGCATACTGCCGGGAACGGGTTTTCGGTCTTTATCATAGCGAGTGCTTCACGGTATTTGCCGTCTCTCGCAAGGCGAAGATAAGCCTGTACCGGAACGTGCGCCGGGCATGCAGCCTTACAGGGAGCGGAACCCGTGGGATATGTGTTTGACATACGCGCCGTATCGCGGTAGTTCTCATCCCATGCGTACGGACCCCAAATGTTGTTGTCCGGCAGGGGAGCGTGCTTATATTTGAAATCCGTGCCGTCCTTGTGGCAGAGCTTCTGACCGAGTTTTACGGCACCTGCAGGGCAAGTTTCAACGCACTTGCCGCACGCTACGCAGTTCTCTTTTGTAACCTTGGCGGTATAGGCGCTTCGCGAAAGATAAGGTGTGTTAAACAGAAGCGATGTGCGAAGAGCGTTGCATATCTTAACATTGCAGTTGCATATATCAAATATCTTATTTTCACCGTCAATGTTGGTTATCTGGTGAACATAGCCGTTTTTTTCGGCAAGCTTGAGTATTTCAAGTGCACGTTCTTTTGTTATGTAGTGTGCCCTTCCGGTTTCAACGGTGTAATCCGCCATATCGCCGAGCTGTATGCACCAATCGTCAAAATCGTCTGTGCAGCCGTCGCCCAAAACAGCACGTGAAGCGCGGCAGGAGCAAATACCGGCAGAAATATGACCCTCATATTTCTGAAGCCAGTATGAAATATGCTCAAGATCCACCGATTCGCTCTTGGCGTCTATGGCTTTTTCAACGGGAATAACGTGCATACCTATGCCGTCGCCTCCGGGAGGCACCATCTGAGTGATACCTGCAAGCGGAACAAACGTCATTCTCTCAAAGAATGAGGCAACAGCCGGATTTTTGGCTATTCTGTCAACGGAAGAGTTAAAAAGCTCGGCCGAACCGGGTACGTAAAAGGGTACGCGGTAACGTCTGATTCTCGGACGGTCTTTAAGCTCGTGATTGTGGTCGTAATTGTCGCCGTAGTCATATTCGAGAATGCCTATATACGACATCTCGTCAAGAAGCTTTTGCAGATCGATAGCCTCATACTCTTTGTTCATAGCGAGCAACTGCTCAAACGTGTAGTGCTTACGAAGCTTCATTTTGTTAGCAACGTCGCACATTTCGGGAGTAAGTACCTCGCGCAGACCCCAATATTCGGGATCGTCCGATGTCACTCCGCCTATCTTGTGAGCCACAACGTCGGTGATTTTTCTGCCGAGCTTCAAATAGCGCTTATCAGGGTTTTTGTCACCCTGATATTTGCTGATGATTTTTTTATTCTGATCGGGCATACTTTTATGTCTCCTATTTAAAGAATCTTCTTACTAAGTCGCGGCTGTACTCAACGGTTTCCTCCATATCGCCGAATGCCATAACTTCACCGGCATAGAAGGTGTTGTCCTTGCCCTGCATAGCTTCAACCTTTTCATACCAACCGTCGGCATAATCCTTGCTGCCTACGTGCGGGAAATAATACCAGTCGTCTATGCGCTCAATCTTGTCAACCTTAAGACCGCACAGTTCCATATCTTTAAGAGTTGTTTCCTTGGCTTTGTCAAAGGGAACATCCTCCATACCCTCGTGGTTACGAAGAGTAAAGGTAACAAGCGGCTGATCTGTTACGCCGTCGGACCAACGGTGATAGAATACCATAAGATGACCGCGTGTCTCGTTAGTCATATTTTCAAAGAAGTAATATGAAATTTCGGGAGCGTTGCCTTCTTCGGGACGAACGGCCATTGTAAAGTATTCCTTATGTACGATTTTTGAGAAGAGATCCTTTTCTTCTTCACGCGGATCGCCGTAGCCGAGGAACAGCTCAAGCGGAGTGCAGATTATGAGCTTGTCAAATTCTTCGGTCTTACCGTTTACCGTTACAAATACCTTATCGTTTTCTCTCTTGATGTTTGTAACTTCCGAATTTAAGAGCGCCGGATGCTTAAGGTGATTGTTAACGCCCTCCCAAATGCTCTGTGTGCCGTCGTACCAAGTCCACAGTTTACCTGTCGAAAGGAATTGCTTAACAGTAAATGCGTCAAGATATTTTAAGACATAAGCGGCGGGAATTTCATCAAAATAACCATAGCCGAAAGAAGTGAACGGACCCTTCCAAACCGTGGTGGCGTCCTCGCAATGGTTGAGCTTTAAAAATTCGGAGAACGGCATTGAAAGGTCTTTAAGGTTGGGGTTAACGCCCTCAATATGAGCGAGTTTCATTTCGGGAGAGGGGCAGGGACCTTCATAGCGTCCCTCCGAAATTCCGCGGTGACCGTTTACATCATAGCCCTTGTATTTTGTCTCAAGAAGCTTTGACAGTTTTTTCATCTTGGATAGCTTCTTGAGCATAGCTATGGGCGACATTTTCTGAGGAGTGCCATCTACTTTCATAAATTTGCGTCCCATAGGGGGGCCTCCGACGTGTGTTGTACCGCCGAATTCCTCACACTCATGAACTGCAAAGTAAGTGTCGCAGCCCATTACCGCGCCCATCTCTATGGTGCGGTCCTCCCATTTGCCCTGGGCATTTTTAACCTTCATTTTCGGGGAAAATGCCTTACCTCCGACGCGATTGGATTTTTCATAGATTACATAGTTATCATACCCGTTTTTTTCAAGGTACATTGCCATGCTTGTGCCGGCAGGGCCTCCGCCGATTATACAGATGCGCTGATTCTTGTTTTCCATAAAAAGAATCTCCCTCTTTTAAAAATTCGGTACGGATTTTTTATCCACAACACCGTATCGGTTAAATCTTTAACAATTTAATTATAGTCTTACTTTATTTCAACGTCAATAGAATTTTCGACCTTTTTGACGTTAAAATTTACATAATTTTGTCTTAAAATAATTGTTAAGTCGGTATAATACACAAAAAGTTAGAAGGTGTTTATAAACTGCCGCCGATACGTAAAATGAAAATATTTGAATTTTATAATTTGTGTGTTATATTATAGCTATTCTTATTTTGAAAACAAAACTCAATGAGAAACGGGTGAATTTTATGAATATAATTCCGAAACCGCAAAAAATAACGTTTTCCGGCAAATATGTCCCGCATGGCAGCGTAAACGAGAGTTTTGACGCCGATATGGGAAAAGAGGAATACTCGCTTAAAATAAACCGTGACGGCGTTTTCTTAAAGGGCGGCAGTGAGCGCGCCTTACACTATGCCGATATTACGTATAAGCAAATTCTGCGAGAGGACGGGAATATGCTCCCTGAATGTGAAATAAGGGATAAGCCCGTATTTTCTTATCGCGGCTTTATGGTGGACGTCTGCCGTCATTTCTTTACCGTGGAGGAAATAAAAAAGATAATCGATGCGGCGGCAATGCTCAAATTCAATTATTTTCATTTCCATCTTTCCGACGATCAGGGCTTCAGAGCCGAAATAAAAAAGCACCCGGAGCTTTCTTTGGTAGGCGGTAGCCGCGAGGGCTCACATTTCGGTAAAAAAGAAAATGACGACAGCGTTTACAGTCATTTTTATACTCGGGCACAGCTGAAAGAAATAGCCGAATACTGTAAAGAGCGATATATCGAGGTTATTCCCGAAATAGATATTCCCGGCCACGCAAGCGCCATACTTCAGGCGTATCCCGAGCTATCGTGCAATAAAGAGCAGGTTAAGGCAAAAACAAGCCAGGGTATATTCAAGGATTTGCTCTGCGCCGGAAATCCTGCGACATTAAAGCTGATTTATGACATTTTAGATGAGCTTTGCGATATTTTCCCCGGCAAGTATTTCCATCTCGGCGGCGATGAAGCCCCGAAGGATAAGTGGAAAAAGTGCCCCAAATGTCAGTCAAAAATACGCGAGCTCGGGCTTAAAAACGAAGAGGAGCTGCACTGCAGTCTTGTGAACAGAGCCGCAGAGTATCTCGAAAAAAAGGGCAGGCGTGTCATTTGCTGGAACGAAGCGGCAAACGGCGGTATTCTCGATAAAAACATAACGCTTGCATATTGGCTTGATAAAGCGGGCGTCTCGGTAAAGCGCGCAAATGAGGGCTGCCCCGTAATTATCGAAAAGTTTAAGCCGTATTATGCCGATTATCCGTACGGTATGTATCCTCTTAAAGATGTATATATGTTTGACCCGAAGAGCATAAAGGGCTTAACGGAAACAGGCAAAAAATCAATAGTCGGAGTGGAAACGCCGATATGGACGGAGTACATCACGGATTTTGAACGGCTTTGCTATATGTGCTTCCCGAGGTGGTTCGCCGTCGCCGATACCGCGTGGAACGGCAGAGACGAAAAGAATTACCGCGAATTTCGTCTTGCGGCAAAGTCTTACTGCGACGCGCTTAGAAAAATGGGTGTTTCTTCCGCTCCCGAATGTGATTGGGACGAGAGTCCGCAAAAGCGGCTTCGTGAAACCCTGGCGTTTGCCGATAATCTTATGACAAAGAATATGCTGCGTCAGCTTTTAAATGTCGAAGAATAAACATAAACAAATATAAGTATAAGCAAACACAAACCTAAACCCAAATCCAAACCAAACCCCAAACAGGTGAGAATAACCGAAAGCAGGTAAAAAACACAAATAAACAACCAAATACCGACAAGTAAAACAAATATCCGCCGAAGCAAAGGCAAAAAAACGCACCCCACTTTCGTGAGGTGCGTTTTTTGCGGCTTACTGCCGGTGGTGCCGATGACCGGACTTGAACCGGTACGGTATTGCTACCGAGGGATTTTAAGTCCCTTGCGTCTGCCGATTTCGCCACATCGGCGCATTTCATGCTTTGATATTATATTAAATTAAAGCCTCATTGTCAATAATTTACTAAAATTTTTTCAAATTCAAACAGGTATTACGCACATATTTTGCGCCGTGTTTTATTGACGGCGCAATATTTATGTAGTAAAATATCAATAAGTTGTAAGATAAACCGCAAAATCGACGCTTTTTGCCGGTTCGTCTTTGCAACTTGGGCTTATACAGTTTAATATTTGATAAAAAATACGGTTTCGCGGTTCTTGCCGCGAATTAAAAGGGAATCCGGTTAAAATCCGGAACAACCGCCATTACTGTGTTTGACGTAAGAGAGTCCGATCCATTGGAGCTTTCCGAGAAGGCGACTCTTCCCGTGATGTATGGGATCATAAGTCAGGAGACCTGCCGTATTTTTATGGTTAAACACAACTTTGGTGAGAAGAGTGCAGCCGATTTATCAGCTTTTGATTTGTGCTGTCGGTGCACTCTTTGCCCGATTGTGCAAGATTTTTTCGTTGGTTAATTTGTTGCACTCTCCCTGCTTTTCGGCAGGGAGAGATTTTTTGTGTTCGGAGGATTTTATGTTTGGCGACGACAAAGAAAAATGGGCAGTAAATGAGCTTGTGCGTAAATCCGAGGAGCTGAAAAGGCTTCCGCGAAAAGACGATTTCGATGACGCCACACGCTCGCGAATTAAGGCATTTTTAGGCCCTTGGCCGCGCGCTCTCGAAAAAGCCGGTCTTAAAACTCCCGGCGGGAAGCGCAAAAAGTAAAGAGTTTTGAAAGGAGTAAGGTATGTTAAAACCTAAAAAGACAGTAAAGAAATGTCTGTCATGGCTTCTTGCTCTTGTGATGATATTGTCTGTGATACCCGTTGCGGTACTTGCCGCACCGGCTGATCTTTCAATATCGTCGGCAAAGGAGCTGCTCGCGTTCTCCGAAAAGGTGAACGGCGGTGAAGACTTTTCGGGAAAAACAGTAGAGCTTACAGCCGATATCGACCTCGGCGGAGAAGGCTCCGAATGGACGCCGATAGGCTCCTCGTCATCGGCTTTTGCCGGAACATTCGACGGAAACAACCACGTAATCAGCGGACTTTACATTTCTTCGGGTTCCAATGCGGGACTTTTCGGAAAGGTAAACGGCGGTACGGTTAAGAATGTTACGGTTAAGGGCAGCGTCAGCGGTTCTTCATCGGTTGCAGGCGTTGTCGGTTATCTCAATGCAGGCAATATAATTGGCTGCGGAAATAATGCCGATGTCAGCGGCTCTTCGGGAGTCGGCGGCGTAGTGGGCTATGTCGGCGGCGCGTCTACCGTTTCGGGCTGCTACAATTCGGGTAATGTCAGCGGTACCACAGGCTACATAGGCGGCGTAAGCGGTCAGCATTGGCGCGCAGGCAAACTCGAAAACTGCTATAACACAGGTAAGGTATCGGGTCCTGCCTCTGTCGGCGGCGTAGCCGGCGGACACAAAGCGGCGTCTCCAGAGCTTGTAAATTGCTACAATGCAGGCACGGTTGAAGACTCGGCAGGCTACCAAAACAATATCGGCGCATTGATAGGTGCCACAAGAGGAACGGCGGAGAACTGCTATTATCTCTCAACCTCGTCTTTCGCGGCAACAGGCAATAAAGGCGATGTTGACGGCGCGGCAAAGGTTGACTTAGTAACCGAGACTATGCTCGGTTCGGCATTTGTTTCGGGCGACACAAATCCGAAGCTTGCTTGGGAAAGCCTTGTTTCCGCAGATAAGCCCGTTCGTCCTTCGTTCAGCGAGGGAACCGAGCTTTCGGCAAAGCTTTCGGGTTACATTAAAGAGGCAGTCAAGAGCTCAAAAACCAATGCGGGGCTCACTTCCGCCGACACTCTTTTGGGCAATGAAAGATATATGTCAGGCGCCAGCTCTACGGCTACCGACTGGATGGCACTTGCTATGGGTCGTTACGGATATTTCGATTCCGTAGACGGAAAATATACTTATCTTATCGACGACGGCACAGGCTACACCGACTATCTCAATGCCATGAAGTCATACGTCGAAAAGACATACACCGAAAACGGCGGTACACTTCACAGCGTAAAGGCTACCGAGTGGCACAGAGGCGTTGTTGCAATAGCGGCTCTCGGCGGCGATCCCACAAGCTTCGGAACATATAACGGTCAGCCGATAAATCTTATCGCGGACGGCAGCTATAACTGCAAGGTAAAGGGCGGTCCCGGCAAACAGGGTATAAACGGTTGGATATGGGGTCTTATTGCTCTTGATACCGGTATGTATGAGGTTCCGAGCGACGCCGCATATCAGCGTGAGCTTTTCATAAAAGAAATACTTAAAATGCAGCTTACCGACGGCGTAGACGGCAATAAATACGGCGGCTGGGTTCTCGGCGGTTACGGTTCATCGTCGGATGTCGATATTACCGCTATGGCAATACAGGCGCTCGCTCCTTATTACAATGACGATACCGTGTATACATATAAAAATGAAATTTCGGGCGACGAAGTTTCAAAAACGGTTCGTCAATGCGTGGACGAAGCATTTGATCGCTTAGGCTCAATGATGAACGATAAAGCGGGCTTTACTTCCTGGAATACCGATAACTCCGAAAGTATAGCTCAGGTTATAGTTGCGCTGACTTCTGTCGGAATCGACCCCCAAAAGGACAGCAGATTTATAACCTCCGACGGCTTAACGCTCCTTGACGGACTTCTGAGATTCCGCGATACAAACGGCGGCTTCTGCCATGTTGTCGGCAACGGCTGGAACAGTATGGCAAACGATCAGGCAACTTACGCTCTCGTAGCTTATTGGAGATTTGAAAATAAGATGAGAGCACTTTATGATATGCGCGGCGACTGGAGCGCGGAAACCAAAGCGGCAATCACGGACGCAGTAAGCGCCATAGACGCTCTTCCTCTGCCGACGGACGCAAATTATAAGTCTGCGGCAAAGAGCGCACTCGCAAAATTCCGTGCGGTTCCCGAAAACGAACGCAGATACGTAAATAATTATTCGGCTCTTGTTTCGGCAATAGAGCTTGTCGGCGGCGAGGGAGAGCTTGACTCAAATACGCCGTACATCACTTCTATCGCGGTTACAAAAGCACCCGATAAGACCGAATATTATGACGGCGACTCTTTTGACGCTGCCGGCATGGAGGTTACCGCATATTACAGCGACGGAGCGCAAAAGCCCGTAACGGATTATGAGATAATTTCCGGTGATTCACTTGAAGTCGGAACTCAAAAGGTATGTATAAAGAGCGGTAAACTCAAGACCTTTGTAACAGTTACGGTAAAGGATAAAATCCCGTGGGAGGGCTTGGGCTCCGAGACTTCACCGTACCTTATAAGCACGGCAGAGGACCTTTACAATCTGTCATATTACGTAAATACCAAGCTTATGGCAACTACCGGTGTTTACTTTGAAATGACCGATAATATCGACCTCAGCGACTATGACAACTGGACCCCGATAGGCTCTGACAGAAATCAGTTTGACGGTGTATTTGACGGCGACGGATATGTCATAGACAATCTTACTTCTCTCCGCGGCGGACTTTTCGGAATTGTCTGCCAAAATGCCGTAATTAAGAATGTCGGTGTCGCAAGCGGCGAAATCGGCAAAGAAAATACATACACTTCGTTCCTCGGCGGTATCGCCAAATGGAGTAACGGCGCAGACTTTATAAACTGCTGGAACGGTGCCGATATTTACGGCAGCGGTTACATGGGCGGTATAGTCGGTACAGTGCGCGACGGCGGCAAGAGTAATATCACGGGCTGCTACAACGTAGGCTCGCTTTATGCAAGCAGCGGCCATACAGGCGGTATTGTAGGACATCTCGATACTACAAGACGTAATACTTCGGTTGAGGTTACCATAGACAACTGCTACAACCTCGGAAGCATAAACGGTATTTATTCACTCGGCGGCATTGTAGGACAGGCTCAGGACGGCCACACCATAGTCAATTGCTATAACGCAGGTAAAATAACTTCCTCATCCGACGGTCAGGCAGGCGCAATAGCAGGCTCGCTCACAAATGATAACAGGGTCCAAGAATGCTATTATGACTCTTCCGTTACAGAGAACGGAATCGGAAACGGTGACGGAAGTACCACAGGCGAGACAACCGAGTTTATGAAATCTCCCGAATTCCTCGCGCTTCTCGGCGAAAAATTCAAAGAAGACGAATATTCTCTTGTAAACGGCGGCTATCCGATCCTTTATTGGCAAAAGACTTTTGATGCCGACGATGTAAACGAGGTTGTCGAAAAAATCAACGACATCGGCGATGTAACGGCGGACAGCGGCGTTAAAATAAACGAGGCAAGAAACGCATATGACAATCTCGACGACGATTTAAAGCCGTACGTTTCAAATCTTGATGTGCTTTTGAACGCCGAAAAAGAGCTTTCCGAAATAATAAGCCTCAAAGAAGCCAAAAAGACAGCACTCGAGCAGCTCGAGAGCTACAAGGACGCTTCGGATTACACACTCAATCGTGAGGCATTTAACAAGGCTCTCGAAAAAGGTATGGCTGATATAAGTGCGGCGAAGAATAAGGACGAAGTGAATACCGCTTTGATAAAAGCCAAGGCGGCACTTGACGAAATTCCGACAGATTCGTCACTCGGTAGCAATGACAACGGAAATGTCAATGTACCGTCGGTACCTGGTACAGACGGGAATACGTCAAATTCCGGAAATACCGCCGATACGGATATTAAGGGCGTTTCAATTCCCAAAACAGGCAGAATCGGAAATGCGGCGGTTGCATTTTTAATGTTCTCTTCTTTTGCTGCGGCAATGGCTGTTACCGCCAAACGCAAAAAGGACGAAGAATAAGACGGATTGATTACGTACCCGACGGGGCATTTTGTCTCCGGCGGGTACATCGCTTACTCTAAACCGAAAAATGCCGATTATCGGCGGATTCATTTTGCAAGGGAGGTATATACCACGGATAAAAACAAAACCAAAAGAGCTCTTATTTGCTTTTTTATGTGTTTTTTGCTTATTCTGCCGTCGTCTCGGGTTTTTGCCGCGGCAGGCCCTACGCTCAGAACTACGCTTTCCGACAATACAACTCAGCGCGGAAGCAAAAAGACATTTGACGTATGGGCGAGAAATGCGTCAGGCGAAAAAATAAAAGCGACGGTTACGTTTAACGGCGAAAAGCTTTCGCCCACATGGGACGATAACGAAAAATCAAGCTATACCCTTAACTTTACCTTTGAGGGCGATAACACGGTTGTCGTTTCGGCATCGTCCGACGGCGGGCGAAAAAAGCAGCTTACATATCACATTAACTACGAGAAAGCGCGGCAGGGAGAAAAAATCGGCACGGCTGTTTGGAGCGTCGAAATGTTCACCATAGGCTGCGGATATCTCGTGTATCCCCAAAAAGTAAATATATACGAGGGCGAGACGTCCGCTCAGCAGCTTTTGCGCCTGCTTAACGAAAACGGATATGTGGGTTATTACGGCGGCAGCGTAAGCTCTTCGTTTTACCTCGCATATGTAGCCGACGGTACGGCGTCTGCGGCGAGATATAACAATTATCAGAGAAGCTCGTCCGCTTCGTCTCCGAAAGCACTCGGAATTTCACCGACAATACCGTCTGTTTTGGTGCCGCATCTTAAAAGCACAATGACGTTTTATGACCCCGGCGATTATGAGAAAAACTGGAAAGGCCATCTCGGTGAATTTGTAATAACAAACGGCTCGGGCTGGATGTATTCCGTCAACAACGTTTTCCCGAATGTCGGTTTTGCCGATACATACCTTTCCGACGGAGATATCGTCAGAGTACAGTTCACTCTCGGTTACGGAGCGGATATAGGCGGCTTCGGTGCTATGGGAACCTCAATTCCGAATGTCGAAAATCAGCCGAAATCCGGCTATTTTTCGGTGGCGAATAAGGACTCGCTTACAAAGGCAATAGAAAGAACCATTTATTCGGGTCTTATAACGCGCTCAAATGTAAAAAATGCATACGCCGCGGCATTATCCGTTGCCGAGACTCTTGACGCTTCGCAAAGCGCGGTCGATAACGCGGTTTCCGCTATCAATTCGGCACTTCAAAATCCGGGGTCGGAAACAAACTCCGCTCCTGCGGATGCTCCTTTGTCCGTCGGCGGCAGCGGCGCTCATGTGTCCTCCGGTGCGGCATTAGGCGGCAAGAATGCGTCGGGCGGAGCGGCAGCTGCCGCTTCCGGTGGGTCTGCCGACGCTGTCGCGGCTTCGGCTGCGGAGGAATCCGCTTTTTCCGAGACCGATGCGGAAACGGAGGAGATAACCGAAGCTTCAGAGGCTCTTTCCGAGAGCGAAGAGAACACGGAAAACGCCGTATCATTGTCGGAAAACAAAAAATCAAAAACGCTTGTCACGGTAATATGCTTGGTATCGGCATTTATCGTTTTGGCAGGCGGAGTATGCTTTATTGTGTTTTATGTAAAGAAACGCCGCAAAAACGGCGAAAAAGAAAAATCTGTTAAGGAGAGCTCTTCCCAAAAATGACAAAACGTGTTATTTCGGTGTTTTTATGCGTCCTGTGTGTTATATCCTCAATTTCTTTCATCGTATCGGCAAAAGAGAATAAGGAGTATACGTCCGACAATTTCCTTAGCGTCGCGGACGGTATTATCGCATGGAAAAAAGCCGATAACGGCTCGGAATCCGACGGATATTTGATTAACGATAAATATTTGGAAAATGCGGGTACTACTCCGGGGGATTGGTATCCCATAGCTCTCGGCAGACTCGGAATACAGGATAACAACGAGGGCTACCTTGCGGTCATAAAAGACAGGGTAGAGGAGCGTTATCGCGAAAGCGGAAGGCTCAGTGCCGCAAAGGCAACCGAGTGGCACAGAATAGCACTCGCCGTTCTCGCTATGGGCGGCGACCCGACAAATTTCGGAACCGACGAAAACGGCGCGCCGATAAATCTGATAGCGGACGGAACCTACGACCGCGGCAAGACAACGCCGCTCGGAAGACAGGGCATAAACGGCTGGATATGGGGGCTTATAACTCTTGACAGTATGCGCTATAACGTGCCTGACGGAGCGTACAACACCCGCGACGATATAATCGTTGAAATAATTTCAAAGCAGCTTTCCGACGGCGGATTTGCCCTGAGCTCGGATGATGCAGACCCCGATATTACCGCTATGGCGATAACGGCACTCGCACCATATTATAATTCCGAAAAAATATATTCTTATCACAGAAAAGCGTTGTCTGCCGATGAGAGCAAAACGGTGCACGAGGTTGTTGATGAAGCGGTTTTGTGCCTTTCACGTCTGCAACTCGACACGGGCGACTACAAAAGTTGGGGAACTCAGAATGTAGAGAGTACCGATTGGGTGGCGGTGGCGCTGTGCAGTCTTAATATCGACCCTCTCTCGGACAGCCGTTTCATAAAAAACGGCAACACCCTTTTTGACGGTATAATGCGTTACAGAATGACGGACGGCGGATTTGTCCATTCGTTTACTTACGACCCCGACAATCCCACATCTTTGCCCGATAAATCAAATACCATGGCGTCGGAGCAGACCCTTTATACCATGGCATCTCTTTGGCGGCAAAAAAACGGTATGAGAACTCTTTTCGATTTCAGAAAAGAGCAGAGCTCCGCGCTTAAATCGCGAATAAACGACCTTACTTCCGACATTTCTAAAATCGGCAATAAGACCGATAAACAAACGCTTCGCGAGCTTCTTGCGGTTTTTTATTCGTTGCCCGAAACAGAGCGGTGCTACGTGAGCAATTATTGGACTTTGTCCGATGAAGCCAAAAAACGCGGAATAGACGTTTCGGAAATAGCGGGTGAAACCGCGGTGATTGTGTTTTCGGATGATGACGCAAACGACGACGCCATTTTGCATTTTACCGATTCCGACCGTGCAATGGTTGACTCTCTGCCCGAAAAACTCACTACGGAGCAGTATGTTTTGGTTGTAACATTGCTTGATAAGCTCGAAAGGAGTGAAGATTTTGACGGTAAAGACGCATATCTCCGAAAGCTTGTTTCGGCAAAGGAGCAAATTGCCGCGGTTCAGGCGGAAATAGATTCGCTGAACGACGACATTAAAGCCGAGCTTTATCCGTTTGATAAAATCACGCTCAAGGATAGGGGCAAGGTGAATAAAATCGTTAAACGCTATAACGCGCTCAGCGAATATGACAGAGCAAAAATCGAGCGTTGGGAGGATGTCGTCAAGACAAAGACAAAGCTTGACAATATCGTTCGCGCCATAGTAATATCTGTTGTACTGTTTGTTTTAGCGGTAGGACTTACCGTGTTTATAATTATAAGAATCAGACGCCGTAAGATGAAAAAAACTCTCGAAATGGAGGAACTTGCGGCAATGTATAAGGATGAAGACGACGAAATGCGGTAATTTTTTCTCGCGGAAGGGGAGTCATAATTGAAAAAAGATATTTTGGCGCTCCTGTTGTTGGCGCTGATAATAGCCGTATTGATTCACGGCACAAACATTCAGTCCGTTGACGAGTACTACCTTACTCATATCGACGATATAACCCCGCAGAGCGAGACGGTTTTTATCAGTATTCGCTGTGATACCGTGCTTCAAAATTACGACGAGCTTGACAAAGCCCTGCAATCCGATGAATACGTGCCGCAAAACGGCGTTATATTGCCGGAAACCGAATATGTGTTAAGACCCGGCGACACCGTTTTTGATATACTTGACAGGGCGGTAAGGTATAATAAAATACAGATGGAGTATCAGGGCGCCGATAAAAACAGCTATGGCAGCGTATACGTTCAGGGTATAAATTATCTGTACGAATTTTCCTGCGGACCGCTTTCGGGTTGGATGTATCAGGTGAACGGCGAATTTCCGAATTACGGATGCTCAAAATACAAACTGAAGGACGGCGACCGAATAGCATGGGTCTATACCTGCGATCTCGGCAAGGACGTCGGCTGTATATGGATGGGAGATGAAACGGGATGAAAGCTTTCGGCGGATATCATCCGGCTGTTACTTTTACATATTTTATATCTGTGCTGTTAACGGCTATGTTTGTATGGAATCCCGTAATACAGCTCACAGCACTCCTCGGCGGCATTATGTTTTCGCTTATGCTCGTGAGGAAAAAGGCTATTTTAAGCGATATGGGCTTTTATCTTCCGCTTTTTCTGCTCGTGGCTGTTACAAATCCTCTGTTTTCACATAACGGCGTTACTCCGCTTTTCTTTATGAACGGGAACCCTGTAACGCTTGAAGCGGTTGTTTACGGCGTTTTTATCTCGGTGATGGTTGTCGGAGTGCTGTTTTGGTGCAAGTGCTATAATGAAATTATGACCGAGGATAAATTCTTGTATCTGTTCGGCAGAATTATTCCGAAAATGTCGCTTGTGCTTTCCATGGCTCTCAGATTTGTTCCGATGTTTAAAAGACAGATGAAAAATGTGAGCAGAGCGCAAAAGGCAATGGGGCTTTATTCGCAAAAAAGCTATGTTGACAGATTACGCGGCGGAATACGTGTTTTTACGGCGATGATTTCGTGGTCGCTTGAAAATTCCATGGAGCTGTCGTCATCTATGAGAGCACGCGGATACGGTCTGCACGGCAGAACAAACTTTTCGCTGTTTAAATTCGGGGCGAGAGACGCGGCGGTTTTATTGTCGGGATTATTGCTTTTTGCTGCCGTACTTATAGGTGTCGGCAGCGGAAGCATCGATTTTACATTTTATCCGGAGCTCGGCAAAATCAGCCTTTCGTTAAAATCGTTAATTACTTACATTTCGTTTTTTATATTATCGTTTCTTCCGTTTTTTATTGAGGTAAAGGAGAATTTAAAGTGGAAATATTACATATCGAAAATTTGAATTTCCGTTACCCCAAGGCGGAAAAAGACACTCTTCACAATATTTCTCTTAATATCGGGCAGGGTGATTTTACTGTAATATGCGGCGCAACGGGCTGCGGAAAGACCACCCTTTTAAAGCTGATTAAAAACGAGCTTGCTCCCGCAGGTGAAAAGAGCGGCGAGATACTCTATGACGGTAAAAGCATCGATTCCCTCGGCCTTCGCGAGAGTGCATGTGCCATAGGGTTTGTCGGGCAAAATCCCGATAATCAGATAGTTACGGACAAGGTTTGGCACGAGCTGTCGTTCGGCCTTGAAAATCTCGGTGTGCCGCAAAACGTAATTCGCCGCAGAGTGGGCGAGATGGCGAGCTATTTCGGTATACAGGATTGGTTCCGCAAAAAAACCGACGAGCTTTCGGGCGGTCAGAAGCAGCTTTTAAATCTTGCGTCGGTTATGGTAATGCAGCCCAAGGTGCTTATCTTAGATGAGCCCACAAGTCAGCTTGACCCCATAGCCGCGGCTGATTTTATAGCGACGCTTAAGAAACTGAATACCGAATTCGGCATTACCGTGCTTTTGGTAGAGCACCGTCTTGAGGACGTTTTCCCGATAGCCGACAAGGTTTTGCTTATGGAAAGCGGCTGCGTGCTTTTGTATGATTTACCGCGTGCCGTTGGCAAAAATCTTAAAAAAATAAATCCCGAGCATCCTATGCTCAAGGGTCTTCCGAGTGCCGTAAGGCTTTACAATCTGCTCTCGTCGGACGAAGTCTGCCCGCTTACGGTTAAAGAGGGGCAGGAGTTTTTCAGACGTAATTTCAAAAGGAATATAGACTTTTCCGACGGTGATAAATCGGAATATTCCGATAAAACCGATACGGCAATCGAGCTTAAAAATGTTTGGTTCAGATATGAAAGAGATTTGCCCGACATTCTGCGCGGTGTAAATCTTAAAGCGAATCGCGGCGAGACAATTTGTATTCTCGGCGGCAACGGCACGGGAAAAACGACAATGCTGAATGTCATTTCGGGTCTTAATAAGCCGTATCGCGGCAAAATAAAGATAGACGGCAAAAAAATAAAGGATTATAAGGGCAATTCGCTGTACCGAAAGAAGCTTGCATATCTGCCGCAAAATCCGCAGACGGTATTTTTAAAGGATACCGTTTCGGGCGATCTCGAAGAAATGCTCAAGGCGATGGAGTATAAAAAAGAAGAGCGCGAAGAAAAAATACGCGATATTTCCGAAAAACTCGGTATAACGGATTTGCTTACGAAGCATCCTTATGACCTCAGCGGCGGTGAACAGCAAAAATGCGCCCTTGCGAAAATATTGCTTTCAGAGCCTACAATACTGCTTTTGGACGAACCGACAAAGGGACTTGACGCCTTTTCAAAGTCCTCGCTTTTGAATGTATTGAAGAAGCTTAAATCGGACGGAATAACGGTTGTTATGGTAACTCATGATGTTGAGTTTGCTGCTGTCGGCGCCGATAGGTGCGCGCTGTTCTTTGACGGCGAAATCGTTTCTTCCGATGCGCCGAATTCGTTTTTCGCAGAAAATAATTTTTATACGACGGCGGCGAACCGCATAGCCCGTCCGCTTTGTCCCACAGCGATAACGAGTGAAGAGGCGGCTGAGTGCTGCCGCGGAAACGGAGAAGATAATGGTTAAAAAATGGCTTTCGTATATTTTTCCGTGCATTTTGGTGCCTGCGGTGGTTTTGCTCGGTGCCACAGTGTTTAAAGATAAACAGTATGCATGGATATCGCTTTGCGTTGCCGCGTTGTCGTGCGTTCCGTTTTTTCTCGCCTTTGAAAAGGGAAAAAGCGGTACAAAGGAAATGATTTTAATAGCTGTTATGGTCGCGTTGTCGGCAGTCGGCAGACTTATTTTTGCGTGGGCACCCAGCGTAAAACCGGTGACGGCACTCGTTATAATAACCGCGATGTATTTCGGCCCGCAGGCAGGCTTTATGACGGGTGCGCTGACCGCCGTAATATCGAATTTTTATTTTGGGCAGGGTCCATGGACACCGTTCCAGATGTTTTCGTGGGGTATAGTCGGGCTTATAGCCGGAGTTTTCGCTCCGCAGCTTAAAAAGAGTCTTGTGTTCAGAATAATTTACAGTGCCGTTTCGGGAGTGCTGTATTCTTTGCTTATGGATATTTATACAACCCTTTGGTATGACGGCACGTTTAATCTGACGCGGTATATTGCCGCTGTTACGTCGGCTGTGCCCGTTACACTTACCTATGTAGTTTCCAATGTTGCATTTATAATAGTGCTTGCAAAGCCTATAGGCTCGGTTCTTGAACGAATTAAGACAAAATACGGAATGCAATAATGCATTCGTATAAAATCGTTCACCTTTACTTTTACCGTGCCGATAGAAGATAGCTTTTTTATCTGAAATGATGCCGTAATCGCCGTTTTTGCGCAAACATTGACGGATTTTACCATGCAAATCCGTTTTGCGTAGGCACAAAACCCTTATTGATTGCAATAAATTAAAATATTTGAATAAATCATTTGACAAAGGTATGTACGTTTGGTAAAATATATAAGCTCTTTGTTGAGCTCAATAAATCTAATACGGAGAGTTATCGAAGTGGTCATAACGGGCCTGACTCGAAATCAGGTAATCCCTAACGGGACCGAGGGTTCGAATCCCTCACTCTCCGCCAATAAACAGGACATAGCAAAAGCTATGTCCTGTTTTTACTTTAAATTAAAAATGGATTCGAACCCTTACAATCTTTTGCAAGACGAAGTCTTGTCAAAAGAAGTCTATAATAGGATAGTTTGCGTAGCAAACTCGCGGGCGAACGAAGTGAGCCGAGTCCCTCACTCTCCGCCATAAAAAACAGGATATAGCAAAAGCTATGTCCTGTTTTTGCATTTTCGTTGTGTGTGAACAAGCCGTAATAAAAAGCGGCAGAGTATACCGTGTTTGGTTGTCGGCAAAGTGCATTTAATTTCCTTTATCGTTCTTAAAAGCAGCCGCTGTTGACAAAACAGAAAAAGCAATATAACATATTGTATACATACAATATGTTGCGGAAGTAACACATATTCTGTTACTTATAAAAAGCGGGGGTTAATATGGATAAAAAGAAATCAATTAAAAATCTCGTCGTCATTTTAATTGCAGTGGTGGCATTGGGGCTTCTTTGGGCTTTTGTCAAAAGCCAAGTAACAACAACACCGATATATATTGTTGTTGATACCTTTGAACTGATTATACCGAGCATAATTTTGATACCCGGAATAATTTGCTATATCGCTTACTTTTTTGTCAATGACGCAAAAATAAAATCCGCGCTTAAGATAAGCTCCTTATGTATAGCGGCCTTCTGCGTGGTTTTCTCCGTGTCGTTTTTTGCCGCGGTATTTGTAAATTCTGGCAGCGAAAAGACGAGCAGCTATAAAGAAGCCGCCGAGAGTAAATACAGCTTGGGTAATTTTGTCGATTTGTCTGATTACGAGGCTGAGCGTTCGGATAATGAGCTGTATTCAAACGGCTTTTTAAGCGGTTATTATACTGTTGATAATTATTCTAAAAGCGACGGCAGCTATAACTATTATACAGCTACCGTATATGAGTATACCGGCGGAACGGCGGCATCGCGAAAGCTTATTAAGAAAAGGCTTGAAAAAGAACTGTTAAGGGAGACCTCGGTCGGCGGAAAAAGCATTAAATATACAGACGGAACCGAGGGCGATTACCGATATAAATACTGTAATTACACAGACAAATTTGAAATGCAGTCTTCGTCATATTTCAGTATCGTAGCGGAAAGCAGCGATAAGGTAACGGTATATATATTAAATTCGGATTATAAAAATCATTTCGGCGAGCCGTTTGACGCGGAAAAAATTATCAGCTCAATTTGCAGCTGATACTTGCGGCCTTTGCGTCCAAGTGAATTGTTTTTAACCGTGTAAAGCACCCTCTGCTTTTTTAATGAAAGTGGAGGGTGTTTTTTGCATTTAAGGGCAAATCAAACGTTTTTCGTCATATATAAGCGGCAAAAGGAAAGCGTGAATGTTAACGCTGCGGAAAGCATTTTATTATGAGAGGCAGCTGCCATAATTGACAAAAGCTTAACGATAATTGTGTTGACATCTATAACCAAGTCATATATAATAAAAGCAAATATCTTTGGTAAAGGATTGAGTTAATGGTAAAAAAACTGACGGCAGTATTGCTTACGATGTGCATGGCTGTTTCGCTGCTGCCTATGTTCGCTCAGGCGGCGTCAAAGCCTGATATTAAAGTGGGCGATTATGTCAAAATGGGAACATATAATAATGCCTCGATTCTTTGGCGTTGTGTGAGTATTGATGATAACGGTCCGCTTATGCTTGCAGACAGAATTGTTGACACTCTTGCGTATGATGCCAAGACAAACGACAACAGCAATTCGAAATCGCACAGCAGAAGCTATAAGCGCGCCGATTACGGCTCAAATTATTGGAGAGACAGCAATATGCGTTCCTGGCTCAATTCAACTGCGGCTGCAGGTAAGGTCGATTGGCTTTGCGGTAACCCGCCGAAGGATGGTTATGTCAGCGGAACAGGGGCCTATGATAATAAAGCAGGCTTTTTAAATAAATTTTCAAAGTCGGAAATTGCCGCTATGAAAACTGTTACCCAGCGTTCTCTTGTCTCTCATCCCGAATACAATAAGGGTATTGTTGAGGGCGACGCAAATTCCGATTTGTTATACTACACCGATATTTCGGAGGCTGTGGCTAATTATGATGATTCATATTTTGAAACCACGACCGAAAAGGTGTTCCTTCTCGATGTGAAACAGGCTAACGCCGTGTGGAAAAATCTTAAAGGCTATTATGTCGCATACAACAATGACGGTATGGCTTGGCCTTATTGGCTTCGCACTCCCGTTACCGACTGTAATCATGATATGCGTTATGTCAGCTCGTCGGGCGAGGTGGGCAGATATGCTCCGTGGTATTCCGATTTGGGCGTAAGACCTGCGTTTTATCTCGATACCGAGTATTTTGTCGCAACCTCCGGCAGCGGCACTCAGGGCAATCCTTATGTCGGCTCTGCTCCGAATAAGCAGGAGGCGGATTATACAATTTCAGAGCCTGCGGAAGAGGCAAATCCCGATTGGAATGTCAGCACCGAGCAAAGCATTCAGCCCACGCTCGGACCATGGTATTCGGCTGACGGGAAATACTCTAATCCCACCATTCCCGTATACACTATTCAGAAGACTCGCAGCGACACGGAAAATATGGTTGTCGTCATTTGCGGTGAGGGATATACAAAAAGTCAACAGGGCAAATTTATCAATGATGTAAAACGCCTTTGGCAAGAGGCTATGAAATACGAGCCGTATCGCAGCTATGCCGACAGATTTAACGTTTACGCCCTCTGCACAGCCTCAGAGTCTACATTTGATAACGGGGGGAGCACCTTCTTCGATGTTATAGTTGACAGCTACAATTCTCCGGTTATTTCTAATAATCTCCACGGAAGTCAATGGAAGAACCATATTTTGGAAAGATGCATCGGACCTGAGTTTATAGAGAAAATTCACGATGCTCATATCAAAAAAACAACCGACCCGAACACGATTCCGACGAAACCTAACGGCGAGTCGAACGAGTATGAACCGTATTACTATGTTCACGATTATATTGCGCAGTTCGCCGTGGTTGTAAATACAAAATCCGATTTCGGCGGTGCCTATAACAATCGCGAATACGGCTTCCACTATTTTATTACACCGTCAGACAGCTACCGTGCGCCTAAGACCTTTGCACACGAGCTTGGGCATAGCTTGCTCGGCCTCGGCGATGAGTACAGCAACGGATATTTACTTGGGGATAAGGAACTGAAGTCCCTGAATCTCTCCTCGGTTGAAGACCCGGCAAAGATAAAATGGACTCAGCTTTTAGGCTTCAGAAACACCTATACCTGCCGCAATGCTTACGGCTCAAAAATGCTTGTCTCAAGCTACGAGTGTATAATGAGAGATACAAATTATCAGTTTTGCGAGGTTTGCCGCTTGCAGGGCTACAAGAGAATGTCTCAGCTTGTCAAGGATGCAGAGCTCTATGTTGCCACGCCTGAGGTTAAGGAGTACACCGGAGCCTACTCAAGTCCCTCTGATTTTACGGACCTTGAAACAAGCTCGTACTATACTTATACTTCAAATCGCAGCGGCAGGCTTTTGAGCGGTAACGGTAAAAGCAGATTTAATACCGATATGAACGGTAAAAAAATCGAATTGCGCACTGTCGTTCAAAATGTTTCGGATAAGCAAGCAAGGCAGATAAGGTTCAAAATGTGGATAAGGCATTCCGACGGCAGCGTGGCAACCGATTCATCGGGCAATCCGCTTCAAACTACTCAAGCCTTTGACATTCCCGTTTGGAGTGATAAGGCGAATTTCTGGCCGATAGGTGCTTTGGACCACATCAAAAGCGATTTTAATTCGGGTCTGAAGAGCTGCTCGCTTATTTATCAAATTCCGTCCGACGCTCAGCTTTTGAACGGTGATACCGTGGCATTTCAGGTGCTTGACGAAAACGGTAACATCTTAGCGGACGATAATACGGAAACACAGCGTTACACAACCGTTTCAATTCAATATAAATTTGAGGACGGCACAGAAATACCGAATACTGCCGGAGGAACATTTACTGTTCCGTATGGCACAAAGCTTGGTTTGACGCCGGCAAAATCGCTTTACGGTTATGAATTTGTGAAGGCCGACGGCTTGAATGAGCCGATTGTTTCAGACGGTACGGTTGTTACATATTATTACAAAAACAAAGCTGCTCCGGAAGAAAAGCCCGCACTTGCAATTGACAAGGCTTCAATATCGCTCGAAAGCAGCATAACAATGAATTTCAAAGTACCTAAAAGCAGTCTTTCGTCTTACGATGATTTCTATATGACATTTAAATGTAACGGAAAAGAAGAAAAGGCTACACAATATAAGCAGAACGGGGATTACTACGTATTCTCGTACAAGGGCATAAATCCGCAGCTTATGAATGATGAGGTTACTGCGGTGTTGCACGCCAAAAAGGGAAACGAGGAATACACAAGTCCCGAAAAGGCGTTGAGCGTCAAGGAGTACGCTTATACATTGCTCGACAGATACAGCAGCGATGAATACTCAAAGCTTCGCACGCTGCTTGTGGATTTGCTGAATTACGGTGCGATGGCACAGAAATATGTAGGGTATAAGACGGATAATCTTGTTAATTCCGAGCTGACCGCTGTTCAAAAAAGCTGGGGCAGCAATGGGGCAGAGAAGTTTAAGAATATCAGCGACTTAAATTACAAAACGATAAGCAGTCCTACGGCGCAATGGAATACTTGCGGCTTGGTGCTCAACAATTCAATTATGCTCAGGGCTAAGTTTTCCGCTAAGGACGTTGAAAACAAGACCGTTGAAATCGCATTTAGGAACACAAAATTTACCTATGACAAAAATGATTTTGTGAATAACGGCGACGGCACATATTATGTTTATTGTAATGAACTTTTTGCACACGAGCTGAGCGATAAGCTTTTGCTTACGGTTTATGAAAACGGTGTTCCTTGCAGCAACACAATGCTTTTCAGCGTCGAATCATACGCAAGTGTTATTCAGCAGTCAAGTGCATATAAGGGTACTGCTCTTGATGATTTAACGCAGGCTATGATGCGATACGGAAAATCCGCCGCAGCTTACAGGACTTAAAAAAAGGAGAAAAAAGAATGAAAGAAGAGTATTCTGCTCCGTCATTTGAAATAACGGAATTTTGCACGGCTGATATTATTACCATCAGTTCTGAACCGACTACAACCGACGTCTCGGGACCCATTGAACTTCCCGACATCAATATTTAAATACGGACTTTCGGATTGTATTATTTTGTTTTGTTCGGTTATGACAAGAAAAGCAGGATTGTTTTAAAACAATCCTGCTTTTTTTATTGCGAGACAGAGACGGCAAATTTTGCCGCAGTCTCCCGAAAATCACGGGAGAGATAGGTTTCCTTCATCGTCCTGCCTCCGTCCCGGCTTTCACGAACCCCTTCTTTTTATATCCGCAGTCGCAGTATGGGCCGCCGGAGGCGAGAGTGTACTGCCGCACAAAGTCAGTCGCGCCGCCCGCCTCGCTCATGGTGTAGTCCAGACGGCACAGCGCGGGTGTGAGATCATATAGCCCCAGCTTTTTCATCAGCACACAGATGCCGCATTTGGTGAAGCGTCCCTCGTAACCGCTGTCGTCGGGGTATTCGTAAAGCTCCATATTCCATGAATACGGGTTGCGGTCAGCGGCTCTCAGCGCGGCGGTGGCTTTCATATCGGCAATGTCCTTTTCGGTGAATTTGCTCTTTCCGCTTTTGCGGCAGAACCATTTCATGGGCTTTGTCATCATGGATTTTGCATAATACTCCGTCAGCCGCTCCACATCCGGGCGCTCCGGCATGGAGAGAATAAACGCATCGAGCATTGCACAGTTGACAATGTTCATCTTGAACCGGTCGGCCTTTTCAAACTCCGGCAGGTCTGCGATGATCTCACTGTATTTCGGTTTTGCCTTTTTCGTGATCGCTTTTGCCGTATCGGTATCGTAGCCGAGCACCGCTGTCAGCTGTTTTCGGAACGACGGTGCAAACAGAGCCCACATACCGAAAGGCATTCCGAAATAGGTCATTTTTTGTCCCTCCAATCGCATATAACTCGTGTCATGCGGCGGTCAATGTCAATGCGTGCCGCTTTGCACTCCTTGGGATATTTCTTCGCAGCGCTGAACGCCAGCTTGACAAACAGTGCCGAGCCAACAGGCAGCATGGTCTTGAGCATGCCGTCGGGGAAAACAAAATGCGTGCCGTGCTCATATACGACCGCCTCGACTTCGAAGGAGTGCGGTTTCTCCGCAAGGCGTTTTTTCATGCGGCGGATATATTTTGCGGTGTCCCAAAGAGCGTCGTCCTCTGCGCCGACAAGAAACAGCTTGCCGCGGATATTCTCGACCTTTATGAATTCCTCCTCGGTAATCGGGTGCGCCGTTTCAGAGTCGTCAAACAGCTTGCGGGAGGCAATCATATTGCCGGTGCGTTTGGACTCCTCCGAGATTATGCGCCAATAGTCAGGGTGCTGATAGCAAAACGGCATGTATGGCAAGGGCTTTCCCTTGTAAGAAAAGAGTGATTCTCCCTCGATTGGCCATTCCTTGCAACCATCCTTTTTGCCCTGCATGAACCCCTGCCACACAAAGTCGCTGGGGGTCATTGCAATGGTTAGAGAAATGTCGCTGAATATCGATGCCGCCGTCAGGGCGAGGGTACCTGTCGTTGAGGCTCCTGCAATGCCTATTTTTTCGTTTCCGTGTAATTTGAGCCATGCAACCGCTTTTTCGATGTATTCAAGCGGATAGTTGTGATGACCGTAGTCCTTTTTCCCGGGCGACATGGTCAATATGTTCACGCCGAGACGAAGTAGCCACTTCACCGCAGAGCGCGCCATATAATCCTCGGGGTCGTCGCCGAGCATGGCGATGACGGCGCAGCTTGAACCGTCCTTGCACGCCCAATACGCGCCGTAAAAGCCATCGCTTTCAACATCAAAGTGGATGTGTTTCATTCAAAATGCCTCTTTCAAAAGTTGATCTTTACAATCTGCATTTCCATCATGCCGTCGCCGACCCTGGCGAGAAAACGGAAAAAGCCGCTGACGGATGGGTCACGCAGATCGTTGTAGCCCAGCATATAGCCGCGGCTTGTGACCTGCAATCGGCTGTCCCACGGAGAAAGCTCGCTTTTCGCGTCCGAAACAGCAAAATATGCGCCCACGTCCTTGATTTTCGCGCTCTTGAGCCAGGTTTTGGCGATCATTTTCACTGCCGTCCGGTTCGCCGCATCAAATACCAGCACGCCGCCCGGGAAAGCGTCCGCCATTTTTTGCACCAATGCTTTGACCTGTTCCGTCAGAAAGTAGTAGAACACGCCGGAGGCAAAGAACACCGCGCCGTTTGAAGAGTCAATTTTTCTAAACCATTCGGTATTGTTCAAATCGCATGGGATATTTTCCTCACGCTCCACGGCGGGCAGGAGCTCATTGCGCACGGCTATGACATCGGGAAAGTCCAGATTGTAAATTTTACAGCTGCCGTTGTCGCAGCTTCTTCCGGTGCTGTCCAGCCCGCAGCCCAGATTGACCACCGCCGCGTTGGGGTGGCCTTTCAGGTAATCCCGCACCTCAAAAGCAAGGTCATTCTGCCGCATGGCTACCTCCAACGAACCGAAACGCTGCATCAGGCCGCGGGAGTTTTTCTCCGCCTCAGAAAAATCGTAGTCGATCTCGTCAATCAGGCGAACCGCTGTTTCATCTTGGTAGAGATTCGGATACAGCTCCGAACATACCTTCCGCGCATACAGCGGAATGATCAGCGTCTCCTGTACGGTGTTTTTCTCGATTTTGTATTTCATGGGTATCACTCACTTTCTGATAAATGGCAGTTCCGGCATACAGTCACGCTCGGCGATGTGTGCCAGCATTTCGGCGAACCCCTTTGGATCGCGAATCTGATATTGCATATGCTCGTATCCCTCAAACACGGGATAATGGCCGCAGGGGTAGGCTTCCATCACCGCCTGACGGTATTTGAAATGATCTTCTATACTGCCAAACTCGAAATAGGTATGTTTTTGCAATTCTTTTGAAAGCGGCGGAAAGGGTTTATCCTCCAGACTGTCCGAAATCTGCCGCCGCAAATTTGTATAGGTCAGATTTTTCCCTGCGTCTATAAAATACGACTTTATGGAATCGTCGTCACACCACAGTATCTTTTTCAGCGTACCGCCCTTCGACCAATATAGGCTCTTGATGGCAAAATACAGAAACGGCGTCATAATACGGCGCGTGCCCTTTCCGATTTGGGCGAACTGCCCACCGTCAAAGAAAGCGTGCTCCATGGGTAGCTTCGTCTGCGTCAGAAACGCCATGGCAAGGTCTGCACCGATGGAAGAAGCGACCACCATCGCCAGCCGCTCCGCGCCCTGTCGATGCAGAAAGTTATCCACCTGCTGTATTTCGTCCGCCTTGCTGACATATTTCTGCCCCTCGCAGTAAACGGTGGAGGTGGGCAAGATGCAGAAATACCGATCCTGCAAATATTTCACAACCGGTTCGCTGCTTGCTCCTGTCACTCCCATTGCATGAAAGAACAGCACCGCAGGATTCCTACTGTCGCCATATGTTTGAAACAGCATTTCTATCACCTCATGTTTTCATAAAAAGCATCATAATTGCCGCCAGCACTGCCGAAATGACCGCCATGCCCACCGCGCCCTTGCGGATACCGATGGCGCAAACCAAAATGAGCAGAACGCCAAGTCCTATGCCTTCCAAAATCACCTGTAAAATCATCATTAACTTCCTTATACCAACGCCACATCCAGCACCATCATGACGCTGAATCCTACCGCAAAGAACACCGTGCCGAGATTCGAGTGCCGCCCCTGCGACATTTCCGGTATCAGTTCCTCTACCACCACATAGAGCATTGCACCTGCGGCAAAGCTTAAAAGATACGGCAGCGCCGGGATCACAAGCTGCGCCGCGAGAAGCGTCAGCACCGCGCCGATAGGCTCAACTATTCCCGAAAGGACGCCGCCGAGAAACGCTCGGCCCTTGCGTTCACCCTCCGCCCGGAGCGGCATGGAGATTATAGCACCCTCGGGAAAATTCTGAATGGCAATGCCGAGGGACAGCGCCAGTGCGCTTGCCGCAGTAATCTTCGTATTTCCCGAAAGAAAGCCTGCATACACCACACCGACTGCCATTCCCTCCGGGATATTATGTAAGGTAACAGCCATCACCATCATGGTGGTGCGCCCGAGCTTGCTTTTCGGACCCTCGGCCTGTTCACTTCCCACATGAAGATGGGGAATCAAACGGTCAAGCAGGAGCAAAAACAGCACGCCGACCCAAAATCCGATAAAGGCGGGGAGAAAGGACAGCTTGCCCATGCCCTCCGACTGCTCAATGGCGGGGATCAGCAGGCTCCAGACAGACGCTGCCACCATCACCCCGGCGGCAAAGCCCGCAAGGGCGCGCTGCACCAGATCGCCAAGGGATTTTTTCATAAAGAACACGCAGGCCGCGCCCAGCGTTGTACCCAAGAAAGGGATCATGATTCCAAGAAAGGTTTCCATTTGTCTCACCGCCTTTGCATTGCGTTTTTATTTGTTTCTTCTGAAGCCCGCCTCATCCCGATATTCGGGATGCGACTTTACGTACGGATCCTTATTGCCGCAGATGGCGTAGTCGCACCGGCAGCCGTTCACGCAGGTAGTCGCCCGTATGAGCTTTGCATGGAGCAGCTCCATAGACGCAAAGTCCACATTACACAGGGCGGGCATAATATCCGTAAGGCCGTGCCTTATAGCAAACTCCGCCGTCGGGCACGATGTAAATTCATAATAAATAGGCTTGTCGGTTTCGTAAGGCGCAACCGACATCTCGTAATCGTGCCATTTATCGCAGCCGCTTTTCGCACGAACAAACGCCTTATACATCAGCTTCCTCCAAAACGGCTTGTTGCAGTCCACGAATTTCAGTTTGCGGAAAGTCGGAAGGATCAGATTTTCCTCCATCTCTTCGATTTCACGGAACGAAGTAACTGCTTTGCAGACCACATAATAGCTCATGATGGCGATGCAGTCGTAGGTGCCGCCTACGCCGTTGTGAAAGTTCCGTTTGCCGCCCAAATCTGTACGCCAGTCGGAGAGGAAGTCCACATACTGCCGCTGTACCTGTTCCCATACTGTCTCCCGCTCCGCTTCCGGATAGTGCAGGGCGATTTTTGCCCGTATCTCTTTCTTGCAAGGCTTTGAATACAGCACATGGCTTTTGCGGTCGAATAGAAGCTTCTTGTCCTTCATCTGATTGCCTCCGTGTTTCAATTATCACACGACCGTTTCCGATCTCATTTTTTCAAAATGTCCACGATTTTCGCAAAGTCCTCCTTTGCCTCCTTGAAGATCGGCAGCATACAGTAGCAATGCACCATCTTCGGGCGGGCGGACACCGTATAGGGGACATTTGCCCGTTTGCAGGCTTCCTCAAAGTCCGGCAAAGCACCGTAGAGCACCTCGTCGGCAGAATAGAAGAAGTGAATATCGCCTACGCCGGTAAAATCTCCCCGGGAGCCGGAGAGCATATAGTCCGGCACATTTTCGCAACCGTGCCGCATGAATTTCTCCACCGTCACCATAAAGGCATAGTCGATGGAAACATCTCTTTCGTTCAATGCCTTCATCCGCGATTTTTCCGCATCGTTCCACGGCACTTCGCCGGGAGATACGGCGACGATGTGTCTCGGTTGCGGCAGCGGCTCGGGCTGCGCGTTGTTGTGCGCCGCGATCCCCAAAGCCAGAGCGCCGCCGGAGGAAAAACCACAGGTGCTGACATTTTCACCGCCATACAAGCCGACCATTCTGCGGTAACATTCGTACACCATCGCATAGGTCTCGGTAATACAATGTTCCATGCAGAGCGGGTAAAACGGAAACCACACATCACAGCCGGTCTCGCGGCAGAGCTTGCGCATCACAGGCAGGTCGCCCTTATCGGGGCCGATCACCATGCCGCCGCCAAAGAAATATAGAATCGCGCGCTCGGACGGCTTTTGATGCTCTCGCACGATCAGGCAGGGAAAGCTGTTTACCGCGATCGTTTCATAATATGCCTTGCGGTCGGTGGGCGTAAAAACGCCACGATGTCGGTTCTGCTTTTCAATTTCCTTTCGCAGTGCGTCCTCCGGCAAGGCGAACGCCTTTTTCGCGCCGGAGAGCTTGTATACGCTGCGTAAGATAGATGCAAAGATACTCATGATTTAGCCCCCCTCATTTCCGCGCCGTGACGCATAGCCAGCTTTTCTTTTTGTGTATCTGCACATCGTGAAAGCCTGCCTGCTCCAGATACGTCTTCAACTCGGCATCCTTGTAGATGGTCATGCCGCCGATGATCTCTGTCCACTTCTTGTCCTTGTCCGTATCGCCACTACTTTCGTTGCAGATGAGTAATGTCCCGCCTGGCTTCAGCACCCGGTAAACCTCCCGGAAGCACTGCGGCAGATCGGGCCAGAAATAGACGGTCTCAAAGGCCGTGACCGCATCAAACCGGTCATCTGCGAAGATCATATCCGCCACGCTGCCTTGCAGAACGGTGCAGCGGCCCTCCGCTATGGCGGCCTCGTTGACCTTTTTGGATTTCTCCACACTGACGGGGGAATAGTCAATGCCCTTGACAATACCCTCCGGGCATTTTTTCAGAAGTCTCTTGATGTTCGCCCCTCCGCCGCAGCCGCAGTCCAGCACCTTGGCGTCCGGCGCAGCATTCAGAAATTGAAGTCCCCACCGTGCCACAGGACTGTGCCCCAGGTTCATCATGGCAACCATAATTTTTCCGCCAAGCCCCACAGGCTTTCTGGTGTTCTCAAAAAATGACATCTTATCACACCTCCGATTTCACACATTCGGTATAAGTTAACGGAAATGACGCTTTCAGAACAACGCTTTTCCGCACCGTCCAGCCATTCTGACTTAGAAAGCGCAGGTATTCCTCGCTCGTCCACTTGCTGTGGAGGGGGAAGCCTGCCAGCTTCATAAAAAATGCCCTGACCTTGCCGGAAAACGAGTTTCCCGCATGGGTAAAGGTCGGCGCAATCAACACGCCGTCATCCTTCAGAACCCGCTTGATTTCTTGAAGGGCTTTCTCCGGCTGCGGCACGATATGCAGCGCGTTGGACACGATCACCACATTGAAAGACTTGTCCGCATATGGCAGGCGGAACATATCCTGCACGGAGAAGTGCAGCTTGGCAGAGCGTTTATCCCGCTTTGCCTCGGCGATCATCTCCGCAGAGGCGTCCGTCGCCTCGATGTGTGCCGCCGCATTTACGATGTTTTTTGCGATCAGCCCCGTGCCGGTTGCCAGCTCCAGCACTGTCTTGGCTTTCACGACCGGTCGGATCAGCTTATACATCTCTTCGTATGCCGCCCGATCCTTTCGCATAAAGCGGTCGTAAATACGGGCATTTTTGTCCCAGAAATTCTTGTGTTCTCGCATTGCTGTCATTCCTTTTCCCGTCAGATTTGTCTAACGGATATGTATGTGTTATACGGTTAGCCGTGGCTAACTCGTACGTCTTTGAAAAGCTGCTCTGAGGCAGCCGCTTATTTACTGAATGCTGATTTTAATTTATGTGTGTTGAGAATCGAAATTCGATATACCATATATATCATAACATAAAATATACGGCTTTTCAATAGGCAACCGAAATTAACCCGAATTGTTAAATCCGTTTGGTTGATACCGAGAGAATATGTGCTACAATAATCTTGTTGTAAGACAATGTGCACGGCAACAGATTTTAAGGAGGTATTAAATGGATATAAATCTCGGTGAAAATCTCAAAACCTTGAGAATAAGAAGTAGGCGCACGCTTGAAGACGTTGCGGAGATAATTGATGTTTCGAGGAAGTCTGTTTCAAAGTGGGAATCGGGGGGTTCACTTAGATAAAGATACCACACCAATCCCACGCTGACTTTTGCTCAACCAATACAGCCGGAGGGCTGGATAACAAGAAAAGGCGGTATGCGCCCCGTGGAGGGGTAGCGTACCGCCTTTTCTTGTGGGGGTTTCCAAAGGGGGCAACGCCCCCATTTGGCACACGACTTTGCGAAGCAAAGTGTAGTGTGTTATACGCTCTGTCGGCGTTGCCGTGAAAATGCCGTTGCCGCCGGGGAGGGCAAGGGCATTTGAAGCGGCAGGAAAACAGGGCTGTGCTTGCGTGGCGTAGAGCCGTAAGCACAGGTCTGGTTTCAACAGCAGACTGGGCGTATATGAAAGCCCCCGTCCCTCGTCCTACGCTCCGACTTGTGGACAAAGTGTCCCGAAGTTGTGGCCACACTCCCGGAAAAGTAGCAGGACAGCGGGCAACCGTCAAGGCTGAAATGAACGGGGTTACACCCGGCCTTGACCGCCGCCCGCCGCCCCGCTGGATGGGTGGACAAGGCGGCCAATCCCTCAAAGTGCTTGGCCGCGCTCTTTCTGATTTTGAGGTATTCAGTTTTTCAAAATTGAATAATCAAAATAAATT
>ENA-OPSZ01000021-OPSZ01000021.1-human-gut-metagenome-genome-assembly--contig:-NODE-21-length-146611-cov-5.064474_pt1 | contig 146611 bp, 148 predicted proteins | sample MGYA00241814_ERZ501919 | MGnify/ENA primary metagenome ERZ501919 (study PRJEB25962, sample SAMEA2042440) | human gut metagenome | biome: human gut; feature: human-associated habitat; material: faeces... | reverse complement strand
ATTGATTTTACGGGCTTTTTCGGTTATTATGTTTGATAGCAGTACGGTTAGTTCTCTCCGATAATTCTCTCGCATTTCGAACTGTCGGAAGCAGCCGAAGCGGAGAGAAAATCATCTTTTTGCGGACAAGAGCATTTACCCTTAAAATGGGGCATTTTTTCTCAAAATCCGCTAAAGTGTGTTGGGAGTAAAACACTCGAAATGCGGTTGTCCGCAAGGGCACGTGGGTTCGAATCCCACCTTCTCCGCCAAAACAAGGCTCACAGGTACATATATTGCTTGTGAGTTTTGTCATTTATTGGCTCGCTTAATAAGTATTTTGTTAAAGAGGCGTCGAAACGGACTGCCAACCGTATTCATTTCTCAAACAACCTCTCGCAGAGGGGTTCTTTTATTCTTCCTCTTACGGATCTTCCTTCGTTCCTTATCTGGTTACCAGACCAATTCTACTATAACAAATATAAGTCTTTTTTTCCTCACCACCGGAAGACCTTTTAAGCCACAGGCATAGCCCGTGGTTTTCATTTTTACAGCAAAACCTCCTTTGTATCACTATTATACAAAGGAGACTCATATAAGTTGAATGTGCGATTTTAAAATTGCATATTCTTGTTACTGGAATCGGCATTGAAGAACATAATATAATAAATCGGAATATATGTTATTTTGCCGTTTTGTTTAACAGTTCTTTCGTTAGACACAACAAACGCTTTTTTTATATGATAATCTTCATTCTTAACAAATGTATTAAGTGCGCTGTGTACGGTATAGTCTTTGCCCGACTTCACTTCAATCGGTACAGTGCAAAGACTGTCATAATCATCAATCAGATAATCTACTTCGCCTTTATTGCGATTATCATAGTAAAAGAGTTTAAATCCGTGTGCGGTCAACTCGCTTGCCACAACCGTCTCGTAAACCGAGCCGAGATTTATGCTTTTTTCATCATCTAAAACGGCACGAATATTATTGCCGTATAGTATATTGGTCAGGATACCGACATCATTGAGATATAATTTAAGCAGGTTTTTCCCAGTGGATTCAATCAGCGGAAATACGGGGTTTGAAATTGCCTGAACATTAAGAGCAATACCTGCGCTTATAAGATATTCAAACTCATCAACATAATCATTAAAGGTTTTGCCCTTTTTATCTTCAATACTTTTTGCCACAACACGTTTTTTCTTATTCTCCATATTAGACGGGAGAAGGTCATAAATTCTGCGTATTTTCAGCTTGTTTTTTTCGTCATATTTAGCTGCGTCTGCGGCATAGTAGCTATGTGTTTCGGTTTGAATTTCACGGACTGCTTTTATATTTTTGGTTTCAAGATACGCATTGACTGCGTCGGGCAACCCACCGATAAGCAGATATTTGCGAAATAAATCCATCATCTTATTGTGCATTGGCTCATCGAGAGATTCAAGATGCTCAAACTTTTTTCGCATTGAGGAAAGGGCAAGTTCATTCAAACCGTTTGCATATAGAAATTCCTCAAAATCAAGCGGATACATTCTAACCTTTCTAATGCTGCCCATCGGGATAGATGTAGTTTGTGAAAGTGTAACGCCGAGGAGTGAACCGCTTGCAATATATGTGAATTTGTTATCCTGAGACAAAAATTTTAGCAGAGTCAGAAGATGGGGATAGGCTTGAATTTCATCAATGAAAATCAAAGTATTCTCCTTTTCTTTCATTTTCTCTCCTTTGAGCATACTAATCTGGAGATAAAAATCTTCAACCGTTTTAGTTTCGGCAAAAAGACGGTCGCCCAAAGAATCCTCAACCATATTTATTTCAATGAAATTTTCAAACAGCTTTTCTCCGACATAACGAATAATATATGTTTTGCCGACTTGACGAGCGCCGTCAATTAAAAGAATCTTTTTTGTATCTGATTTTAAATGCTCCTCAATGAGCGATTCTATCTTACGAAACAGCATAAGCACACCCCCCGTCATACTTTTCAAATGAATTATAGCATAAATATTCTGACTTTTCAATATAATTTGTTCGATAAAATTCCGACTTTTCAGTTTTTGATAAATTTACAATGCTTTTCCGACGACTAACAGAAATTTAATCCGATGATTAGCGAAAAAACAACCGTAGAGTTGAAGCAACATTATTCTGATAAAAAATATGTATAGTATTTTTATCAAAAACAAAAGCCTTAAAACGCCGAATTACAAAAAATACAGCGAATATTCGGCTTACCGTTACACTTTTTACGACGAATAGTGATTTTTGCGTTATTCTTCCTTAACATCTCGTATCTTTTTCCAATGCGGAAAGGCTTTTAAAATTCTGATATGCCAATCGGATTTGCGGGTAATGGTACGAAAATACTGAGAGCAGAAAAATTCCACAAGATAAACCTTCGGAATCATATTCATATTGTATTTCTTAAAGGATTTTAAATATTCTTTGCTGCACCCATCCGGCAGGGGAGGAGCAGCTTTCAGAGAAAGCCTTGCGGTCTTTCAAGTAAGCGATAACATCTTCTTTTTTTATTTTATAACACCGTGTTCTTTTGCCTGTGTATTTGCAGGGTACCTTTCCGCTTTGTAAAAGATACCTCGCTGTCGATTTGCTCATGTGGCAAATCTTATAAAACTATTCTCTGTCAATTACATCGAAAATGTCATCCCAATTTATTGATTCGAGCTCATTCCCTGATACAAGACGCTTTTTGTGCTGTAGCAGCAAAAAAGCAAGTATTACGGCTCGGCGGTGCAGACAAGACTCACAGGTACATATATTGCTTGTGAGCCTTGTTATTTATTGGCTCGCTTAATAAGCATTTTGTTAAAGAGGCGTCGTTTATTATCTCTTAAGATGAAAAAAGCCGAGGGATTTTCGGCAGTGAGAATCCCTTGGCTGTGCAAATACATTTATATGACTCCATGATTCTTGTTTGTTTTCATATTTTTCTATCATCGTTCTTGAATTTATTATGCCTGTTCATCTTTAAACATATAATACTTCCTAAGAGAACACCGAATAGTATATTAAAATATATCTCCTTTCCTAAAATCCAAGCGGGTATAATTTCTTTTGACCAAAAGTATATAGGTTTTAAAAAGGTGATCAAGGCTAATAAAATTAGCAGGAAAATTATGATATTCCTCTTAAACAATATCTTATTTCTTTCGACATAGCCTGTGGACAACTATGACATGAAATGCAGCTTGCCCGCTTAGTTTTTAAATATACCTATATTGAATATATATTTGATGTGTGCCTCCATTATGTAAAAGTGTATTCTTTTTCGAGCTTTTTTTCTCCTAAAAAAGGAAAAAATATTTTATTGTTTAAAAAAGTGATTGTTTTGTTGACAATATGTTGTCAATATGATATTTTAATGATAGATAAAATATTTTATGCTTTAGAAGGTTAAATCTATTTAATAAGCAAGTAGCTTATTGCCTTTACAATTTATTTATTAGCATAAATATTAAACGACTGTATAATTGATTAAATGAATTAGTTAAACGCATAAGCTAAAAAAGCCTATGCGTTTTTTGCATATAAGTTTAAATGTTATTGTGATAGTTGCTCTGAAAAACTAACCTTATAAAGGAGGTATTAGAATGGTGTGTTAGTTTCCTTTGCAGCTACCATAAAAGTTGTTGTATGCTTAGAGGAATACTGTGTACGGGAGGAGAGTGAATGATGAAAGAAAAGAAAAGCTCAACTAAATTTTTTATAGCAGGTTTGATTATAATTTTGTTAGCTCCATTTTTACCTGACTTTTTAATGGATATAATCAACTCAGATTATTCTATATTCAGCTACAAGTATGTCGACATAAGACTTCCGGAAATCATACCATCAGTTCGTATGTTTGGAATAGGATTGGCTGTATGGAGCTTCATTTTAAAATTAAAGGAGGATCAGTCATGAAGAACAGAACTAAAAAATGTTTATCTCTTGCGATAATATTTTGCTTTATCTTTACATGTTTCACTATACCTACTTATGCAAGTACAGAAAAAGCAACTACTGAAATGCGAGGCGTAATTTCTTTAGCTGATTTAGCGCAAAATCCTGAAAAGGCAGAAGAAGAATTGATGACCTTCGATGAAATGGTAAACGATATTGCAGATAAACATGATATGACCTATAATGAGGCATTAGCAACTCTTCCAGAAAATATTAAAGTAGATCAGTAAAGAAGAGATGTGAAATACATTACAAGAACAGTAACTCTTGATGTAACAAGTTCATATAAACCTTATATTGAATTTTATTGCCAAGTTTATGCTGGTGGAAATTTCTTCAATATAAATTCAATATATAATGTGGAACTTGTTAGAAAAGCATACGGTTCGTCAATATCAAAACAGTTTAGAGGTGACTTAAAAGTATGGCTTCGCAGCACACAGAAAATAGAGTATGTTATAAACGGAGACTTTTATAATAACGGAACAACAACCTCAAGTGGAGGTATAGGTGTGAATGCAGGTATTAATCAATTAGTTTCAATCTCATTTACTGCAACTTCAACTACATCAAGTAACCACTACAAATACTTTTATGAGCATGACTATTATTTTGCATAAATCGTTGATTAAATCCCCATCGGTAAATCCGATGGGGATTTCTTTTAAACTAACTTAATGCTTCTCCATAATTATCTTAATAAACACTTTTATAGATTTATTCACCTGTACGCCTCCTGTCTTGCTATGTTCTATTTCTACCCTCTTCGTATATCATAGTCCCATAGCGCCAGGCTATCCTCGGCAGCTGCCGGCCCCACAAAATCCTCTCATCCATATATCATATTAAGAAGTTTTACCAATATGCCGGTGGGCAGTATTCTGAATAAAAAACCCAGAAATTCATTGGAAAGCCCTACTATTTTATGAGGAGGCAGGTGTTTTCTCTTCAATATCTTTGCCACCGTCTCGGCTACCTGCTGCGGCGTCATCCCGCTCTGTTCGGATCTTTCCATCTTGGACACCGAGGCCTCTATCCTTCCTCCGTAGATATCGTCTCCTTCGGCAGTCTTTCTCCGGTTTTTAGTGAAGTCGGTCTTTACGTCATTGAGCATCACCGCCGAAGTCTCTATCCCAAAAGGCTTAAGTTCTATTCCCAAAGAATCGCTGAAAGCGTTGAGAGCCGCTTTGGTGGCCGAATAAAATCCCTGAAACGGCAGCGGAAATATGGCTGCAAGGGATGAAATAAATACGATCTTTCCTCTGCCTGCTCTTCTCATGGCCGGTACCGCTGCCTGGGCGCATCTCACAGCTCCGTTGAAATTGACGTCAGTCTGCATTTGATAATCATGTTCAGGAGCGAACTCCGCCGCTCCGGAGATGCCTATACCTGCGTTGCATACCAGTACGTCTATTCCGCCTCTCTCTTTAAGAATCTCTTCAAAGACTCGCAAAACGCCGTCGCTGTCTGTCACATCGCAGGGTTTCCAGCATACGTCGGTAAGAGAACCCTCTGATCTTGCCAGGCCGTAGACTTTATATCCGTCTCTGAGCATAACTTTACATATTTCATATCCGATGCCTTTTGAAGCGCCGGTTACCACGGCCGTCTTCTCATATCTCTTTTCTGTCTCATTCATCAGCATATCCTCCGAAACTCCCCTCATCATCCAAATTCATGGAATATTCCTTATCTTCTGCACTGTCTACATATCTAAAGTCTTTATCCTTTGCCAGTATATCCTGTACGGACATTTCTCTCACCGATCCATCGGCCATCACTAAGCAAAGCGCAGGATATAAGAAATGTTCATCTGTCCTGTAGCAGTCGTCTTCAAAATCAGTAAAGGCAAAGACAGCCTCGAACACACCTCCCGGAGGTATGCTTGCCGGCAGATGTATCCTGGCAGGAAGCTCAGCCGACCTCCCGTTGCAATATCTCCACGGTGTACGTTCGAAAGCGTCATACGGATACATCCGGTCTTTCATTTCTTTTTTTACCAAGTCTTCTCATATACACATCTTGTATCAGAATATACTTGCCGCCGGTATTCATAACTCTCAGATTTAAGAAGCAATGCACGTCTCTGCATACCTGCTGCGAATCTTCTTCGGGCTGAGCGCTTTCTACATATATAAAATTATTAAGCTGGTCAAACGTATCAAACCTCGCTTTACTTCTGCCGCCTATGAACTGAGCCGTTTCGATCAGCAAAGAAGCCACCCCTGTCACACATCCGATTACGGCTATCATCATCGTATAATCCATTTGCATATACCTCCTGATTTCATCCTTGCGGACGCTTCTTTCCCTATCTGCCCGGTACTGCTACCTCCACCGCATCAGGTACTATCTCCATGTGAACCCTTCCCGCGTCGGTTATCTCTCCGTCTGTGCAAAGTCTCATGGTACCGTCCAGAGGTGTTATCACCACGTCGCGGCACTGCCTGTAGTAAAAGATCTTATCTATATCAGAGAGCTGAAAATGCGTGCCTTTTGAGTATGCAGGAAACTTCCTGATAAACTCCCGTCTGGTGACGTTGTATATAATATTGGCGTCTATCAGCCCGTCATTCAAAGACGCTTTGGGAGAACTCTTCACACCTCCCCCGCAGAAACTGCCGTTGGCTATGGCTGTCAGAAGCAAAGGCCCCTCATGCACTGTTTCTCCGTCTATTTCGATCTTTAAGTTGGCTCCCTTTTTCTTTATAAGAATCCCGGCTACTGCCGTAAGATATGCTATAGACCCTTTGAGCAGAGGGTAGGTCTTCAGCCGGGCGGTCAGATCGACTACATTGCAGTCAAAGCCAATATTGAACATATTGGCACAGTAACGCGTCTGCTCCCGGCCGCCGATTATTCCGGAGTATTTTATGACATCGCATTTGACTGTATCTGCATTGATCTGAGCGCAGACGTCCAAAAAACTATCGGTATCGGAAAAATTTCTGACAAAATCATTTCCCGTACCTATAGGCATCACGCCGACAGACGTCGAATCGAAACCCATGACGCCGTTGAGCACCTCGTTCAGAGTCCCGTCTCCTCCGCAGGCTATGAGCCTGACTTTCTCTCCTTTAGTTTCAGCCTCCAGAGAGGCCAGCCTTGCAAATTTCTCTGCGTCTCCTACTGACTTTGTAAGATAAGCGCCCGCTTCCGTATTGAGCTCCTGTGAAGCTCGGGCTACCGCTTCCTTTATCTTATCGAGTCCTCTGCCCTTTCCGGCCTTTGGATTGAGTAAAAATACAGTCTTCATAAAATCCTCTTATAATTTTAAAGCAATACATGCATATTCATTTTACATTTATTTTATTTTAAGCGCAACAACCTTTTAAATCCGTCGTCTGCATATTTACTTTTGCCTTTTAATTTCCTAATTTCTGGGTTATAATATAGTGTAATAATCGTATCGGTCTTTGGGGCTTATTCCCTGTGCCGCTATGGCATGCCGGATTTTCGGTCCCCGGTCGATTTAATCATACATCAGATAAAAGAGGAGGTAATTATGGATACAAGAGTAAAAGAACTTTCAAGAGTGCTGACGTCATATTCCTGCGATCTTAAGAAGGGCGAAAAAGTACTCATCGACTATGAGGGGGAATGTGCAAGACCTCTGGTGAGGCAGCTGATCAAGGACGCCTATAAGCTTGGGGCCAGGCCTTATGTGAATCACAGAGACAGTTCTGTCCTGAGGGAGATACTTCTTTGTGCAGACGAGGAACAGATAGAATTTTTAAACGATTATCAACTTTATCAGATGAAAGGAATGGACGCATATATAGCAGTCAGGGCCGGCGAAAATACTTCGGAACTGGCTGACGTCCCGTCTGATAAGCTCAATATGTACTATAAGCTTACAAGCCCGACTCTCGATTACAGAGTAAACAAGACTAAATGGGTCGTTCTAAGATACCCTAACCCGTCAATGGCTCAGCTGGCCAACAAATCGCAGGAAGCCTTTGAAGCTTTTTACTTCGATGTCTGCACTCTCGATTACAAGAAGATGAGCAAGGCTATGGATCCGCTGGTGGATCTGATGAACCGCACAGACAGAGTCCACATCAAGGGACCCGGAACAGACCTGAGATTCTCTATCAAAGATATTCCCGCTATCAAATGCGACGGCCTCAGAAATATTCCCGACGGCGAAGTCTATACTGCTCCTGTCAGAGAATCCATGAACGGAACTATAAGCTACAACACCTTCTCTGAGGAGCAGGGTTTCACCTACGAGAATATAAAGTTTGAAATAGAAAACGGTAAGATAGTCAAAGCTACTGCCAACGATACCGACAGGATAAACGCTTTGCTGGATACAGACGAAGGGGCTCGCTATTTCGGAGAATTCGCTATCGGAGTAAATCCTTACGTCCTCGCGCCTATGAAGGACACTCTCTTCGACGAGAAGATCTGCGGAAGCTTCCATCTCACTCCGGGAAAATGCTACGAAGACGCTTATAACGGAAACCATTCTGCAGTACACTGGGATCTGGTCATGATCCAGAGGCCCGAATACGGCGGCGGAGAGATCTATTTTGACGACGTCCTCATAAGAAAAGACGGACTTTTTGTAATAGAAGAGCTGGCAGGGCTCAATCCCGAAAACCTCAAATAAAAAAGAGCCGGACAAGATCATCCAAGAGCAACTAAAAAAGGAGCCTGAACATGGAAAAGAAAACAATCGCAGTGCTGTACGGAGGCTGTTCCAGCGAGTACGGGATTTCCCTCAATTCCGGGTATGCGGTCCTCACCAATATAGACAAAGATAAATACGATATCGTTCCCATAGGTATAACTAAGGACGGCAGATGGTTTCGCTATGACGGCGACGCTGAAAATATAAAAAACGACAAATGGCATGAAGATAAGGAACACTGTATCCCTGCGTATATAGTTCCCGATACTGCTATTCACGGCATGATAGAGCTGAGAAAAGAAGGCACGGCTTTTACCCGACTCGACGGAGCATTCCCTGTCCTTCACGGTAAAAACGGAGAAGACGGTACCGTTCAGGGACTGATAGAGATGGCCGGTATTCCCGTGATGGGCTGCGGCACTCTGGCCTCTGCTCTGTGCATGGACAAGTATCGCGCCCACGTAGTAGCTGAAGAAGCAGGCATAGCGGTGCCTAAAGCCTGCAGTATAATCGGCCGTGTCACAGACCGGCAGCTCTTTGAAGCCGTTTCGGAACTCACCTATCCGCTGTTCGTAAAGCCCGTCAACGCAGGTTCTTCTTACGGCATAAGCGTGGCGGAAACTCCGGGCGAGCTGGTCAGCGCGTTAGAGCTGGCGCTTCAATACGATAATGAAGTCATCATAGAAGAAAAGATAGACGGCTTTGAAGTGGGTTGTTCTGTCATAGGAGACGGCAAAGGCAATGAGATAGTCGGCAGAGTTGATGAAATTGAGCTGTTCAACGGATGTTTCTTTGATTACACTATGAAATATACAGGCGTAGACTCCAAGATACACAGTCCGGGAAGACTAGACCCTGAAACAGAGGAGAAAGTAAACCAAGCCGGAATAAAACTTTTCAGAGCATTGGGATGCAAAGGGTTTGCCCGTATAGACATGTTCCTCACTCCCGATAAAGAAATCGTATTTAGCGAAGCCAACACCATACCGGGATTCACTTCGGTCAGCCGTTTTCCTAAGATGATGGCCGGAATAGGCATGGAATACAAAGATGTGATCGATAAGATAATAGAATATTCTTTCAGATAGAAAAGATTACTCTTAGAATTTGACGGCATATCAAAACCCCCGCCCTGTGAGGACGGGGGTTTTAGTATGAGGTTTATTACCTTTTCAGTCAATTTACTCTTCGGCCGGTTTTTTTCTCTTGATCCTTACGTCAGGTTCCTGTGGCAGCTTAAACATAGGTATAAATCTGTCCAGTCCTGTAAACGTCAGGATAAGCAGCGATATTACCGCTATATATGCCATGAAGTTATATCTCAGGAAATCCAGAGGTACCAGCTCTACAAGAGGATATACTCCTACGGAGATTCCTACATAGTATGCAAGATACACGTGCCAAGGTATCAGCTGAGAGCCGAAGACTCCCATGGCATCGCCGAAAGTTGCGTTTCTCAGATGCAGCTTGTACATATCCTCTTCGCTTCCCTCGACATTCTCGTCCAGTATATCTTTGATGACAGGTCCCATGGTGACGATCTGAGCCATTTCGTCGGCAAGCGTCATATTGCCTACCAGAGAAAGTATCGCATTCCATGTCATCAGATGTCTCACCTTTCTGGAACACTTTACTACGAACTTAGCTAAAGGCTCAAAGGCGTTCATCTCCTGCATGACGCCTCCGAAAGCCGCTACCCACATCATCATTACGACTACCCAGCTTCCCGCTTCAGCAAAGCCGTCCATGCACTGGCTGAGGAAATCGTTGACGCTTCCTGTAGTTCCGGCAAATATTCCCAAGACATATGACGAAACGAGGCCCGCGCCTATACACACAAAAGTGTTGAGACCCAATATGGCCAGAAGTATTACGAGAACGAGAGGAATCACCATGTAGATAGGCACGCCTGCGGCTATCTGTTCCAGTAGAGGAATAGCCGCAGGTCTCTCCTGAGCCAGTACTTCCCAGACGTTGTCCGGTATCTGAGACACCACTGCCGCTCCGTCTACAGATTCTGTCGGAAGACCCATAGTGATACCGGCGATGTAGAAAGCCGCTGCTGCCAGAATAAGGCATCCCACGGACCAGACTCCCTGATGTCTTATTCTGTCTACTACCTGCACCCCCTGGATTCCGGAGGAAACTATGGTAGTATCTGAAATCAGCCCGATATTATCTCCAAAGCATGCGCCTCCTGCTATGGCGCATACCGTGAGATACGGATTTCCGTCTACGATATGACTGAGCCACATGAATATCGGAGCGCATGCGGCAAACGTCCCCCACGAGGTTCCCGTAGCTACGGAGAGAATTCCCGTACACAGGATGCCCACTACAGCGACAGATTTGCCTGTCACACCCAAGGAAAGGGCAATATTTACTACAGAAGCTCCCACGCCTGAACTCATGAACATGCTTGCCATGGCATATGCGAACATGAGAATGAAAAGTGCTATGAGGATATTGTTTACGCTTTTCATTGCGGCGTTAAGGGAGTCCTGAAATTTTATCTTTTCAGTGATTCCCGCTACTATGAAAGCATAGATCGCCGCGATAGGCGCTGCGATAAGCGCATCATATTTGGCGATCATGAGGCCTGCCAGCAGAAATACAGGCGAAAACTTTAAAAGTCCTTTTAAAAAATTCATTATGTCCTCCTAATATATTAGTGTTAAGGCTTCGCATATTATTTAAAGCAATTATTATGCCAGATTTGACGAAGCTGTAAAACTTTAAAAACCACCTTATTTTAGGAGGACTACATTAAACGGTTCGATTCATTTTTGAGTAATATTCGACATTTTCGACTCGGAATCGACTCACTCCAACCTCCACTGGATAGGGTTCTGACCCGTCAACTCTAAAAACCTGTTGGCCTTACTGAAATATCCTCCCCCGAAAAACCCTTTCCATGCAGAAAGCGGGCTCGGATGAGCTCCGGTTATTATCATATGCTCCTTATTTGTGATGATCTCCTGCTTTGACTTGGCATTGGCTCCCCATAATATGAACACTATAGGCTTTTCTCTTTCATTTAAAAGTTCTACGATCCTGTCGGTGAATATCTCCCATCCCCTGCCTCTATGAGAATTGGCCTGACCCTTTCTCACTGTAAGCACAGTATTCAAAAGTAGCACTCCCTGTTTTGCCCAGTCTGCCAGGTACCCATGTCCCGGCGGAGTTATTCCTAGGTCAGATTCTATTTCTTTATATATATTTACCAGAGACGGCGGAATCGTGATTCCTTTATTTACTGAAAAGGAAAGGCCATGAGCCTGTCCCGGCTCGTGATAAGGATCCTGTCCCAGTATTACCACCTTAGTATCGCTGTAAGATGAGTATCTTAGCGCATTGAACAGATCTTCTGCCGGCGGATATATGGTATTCTCCTGATATTCCTTAGACAGAAACTCTCTCAGTTTTATATAATACTCTTTCTGGAATTCTTCTTGTATCATTTCGTCCCAGTCGTTACCAATCTTAACCATAAATATCTCCTTTTTTATCAATAAAATTATTTTATCCAAGATCCCGCAAGTTTCATTTTGTCGCCGGGCATAATGAAATGCCGGCAACGCCGCCTCAATTATAGTGATCGGTGGGTTCATTATATCGCAAACCGGCTTAGTCACAGCGATTCAATGAACCCTTCCTCTCGGCAACGCCGCCTCAATTATAGTGATCGGTGGGTTCATTATATCACAATAAGATGAAATTTGTTGCTTTATAGAATAAAATCACTATAACTTTTGTAACTTTTAGTGTATAATATAGTCATGAGTTTGGTCTATATCAGCTCAAAAGCTAACACTATACTTAAAAAATACCTGCACGACGCAGGTCATAAGGTGAAAGAAGTCAAAGAAACGGTCAAAATGGATCCTACCATAGCCACACATCCGGATATATACATGTGTGCGCTCAGAGATTCGGTCTATCACGGCGAATTATTTATTCTCAATCCGCATTATCCCGCCCACGCCATTTTCAACGGATGCTCCACCGGTAAATACTTCATCCACAATCTGAAGTATACCGCTCCCGAATTGCTCAAAGCAGTACGCAAAGAAGGACAAATCGAGCTCAATGTAAAGCAGGGTTACGCAAAATGCAGCTGCGTAGTAGTTGACGAAGACTCCATAATAACTGCCGACAGAGGCATATGGAAAGTCGCCGCCAACGCAGGGATGAACGTACTTCTCATAGAGAGGAGCCAGGTTATCCTCGAGGGGCAGCCTTACGGGTTCTTAGGAGGAGCCTCGGGTAAAGTCGGAAATACCATAATATTCAACGGGGATATAACTCGCCACAGCGATTATGAGGCTATACGTGAATTTATCGAGAGCAGAGGTCTCGATATAGTATACTTTAAAGATTATCGCCTGACTGACATCGGTTCGATCATAGAGGAAAAGTAACGTGAAGAAACACGCTATAATTCCCATATTCATACCCCATAAGGGCTGCAACAACGACTGCGTTTTCTGCAATCAGCGGAAAATAACGGCGCATATAGCGCCTCTGACTCCGGCAGATGTTCACAAGACTGTGTCAAAATATATGTCTACACTGTCGAAGATGGATATCGAAGAGATAGAGCTATCGTTTTTCGGCGGTTCCTTTACCGGGATCCCTATGGATGAACAGAAGGCCTTCTTATCGGTGGCGAAGAGGTATAAAGATGAAGGAGTTATACAAAAAATCCACCTTTCAACCAGGCCCGACTATATTGACTGTGAGATCTTAGACAATTTGAAAGTATTTGGAGTCGATACCATAGAACTGGGCGTACAGTCGTTTGCCGAGTCTGTTCTTACGGCTTCAAAGAGAGGTCACAGCGCTGAATGTGTCTACAGCAGCAGCCGTCTCATAAAAGAGTACGGTTTTATCCTCGGGATACAGCTTATGATCGGGCTCCCGGGGGATACCTGCGAGTTGGACCTATATTCGGCGAGGGAAACTGTGACCATCTCCCCTTCTATCGCCAGACTATATCCTACTGTTGTAATACCGGATACTGAACTTCACAAAATGTTTTTGCAGGGCCGGTATTGCCCCATGCAGCAAGAAGATGCTATAATACGTACTGCGGCTATGTACAGAATCCTCGACTCTGCAGGAATAAACATCATACGGGTAGGTTTAAAGTCCAGCGATATCATAAATGGGAAAAATATGCAGGCAGGTACCTTTCACCCCGCTTTCCGTCAACTGGTTGAGGGAAAGATCGCGCAAGAGGATTTGGACATTCAGCTCAGAGGATGCAAACCGAATACCTCTGTTTGCTGTGTCTCTCACCCTGACTCCTTCAATAACATGATAGGACATAAAGCCGTAAATAAGAAGTATTTCAGCAGTGCTTACCCTGATCTTCGTATAAGCTACAAGGCCGACGGAAACATGAGGAAAGGCACTTATTCAATAAAATTTTAAAAGGAGATTCAAAATGAAAGCAGTTGTAACGGTAATAGGCAAGGACATGGTAGGCATACTGGCCAAAGTTTCCACTGCCTGTGCAGAAAAAAACACCAATGTTTTAGAAGTCACTCAGTCTATTCTGGAAGGTTATTTTTGCATGGTGATGGTCATAGATATAAGTAAAATGTCCTGCCAGCTTTACGATCTCGAGGCGGCTCTCAAAGAATCCGTACCTAATATGGTCATACATGTGATGCACGAGGATATCTTTAATTCTATGCACAGGATTTAACAAAAGTCTGAATGAGCTGAAGCCTCCGGAGCTTATTGCAATCCTTCGCGTCGTCCATGACAAGCGAATTTGCCGGCGGCTTGCGCTCCGATTTTAAATTACGAACGGAGAATATGATGGTCAATTTTAACGATATCATGGAAACTATAACCATGATCCAAGAAGAAAATCTCGATATTCGAACCATAACCATGGGAATATCTCTCTTAGACTGCGCAGACAGCGATATAGACGTCTCCTGCCAGAAGATATACGATAAGATAACGGCCAAGGCCGCCAGGTTGGTGGAGGTTGGAGAATCCATAGAAAAAAAATACGGTATTCCCATCGTCAATAAGCGCATCAGCGTGACTCCCATAGCCATGCTGGTTGCTGCCAGCGGCGGTGATCCCGTAAAATATGCTAAGACCCTCGATAAGGCTGCGAAAAAAGTCGGCGTAAACTTCATCGGAGGATTCAGCGCCTTAGTTCAAAAAGGATTCAGCGCAGGAGACAGAGAACTCATAGAGGCCATACCTCGGGCGCTGGCCGAAACGGAGTTCGTCTGCTCTTCAGTGAATATCGGTTCAACTAAGGCAGGTATAAACATGGACGCCGTAAAACTTATGGGGGAAGCCGTCAAGAAAACGGCTGAACTGACAAAAGACAATCAGTGTATAGGCGCCGCTAAACTGGTGGTATTCTGCAATGCTCCGGAAGATAATCCTTTTATGGCCGGCGCTTTCCATGGACCGGGAGAGCCGGACGTGGTTCTCAACGTTGGAGTCTCCGGACCGGGCGTAGTGCGCTCAGCTCTGGCAAAGCTGCCAGAGGACGCTCCTCTCAACGAAGTTGCCGAGCTCATCAAAAAAACTGCCTTTAAGATTACCAGAATGGGACAGCTTGTAGGTACTGAAGCCTCCAAAATGCTCGACGTTCCTTTCGGAATAATAGATCTCTCTCTCGCCCCTACTCCGGCGGTAGGAGATTCTGTAGCATATATATTGGAAGAAATCGGTCTCCAGCAGTGCGGCACCCATGGAACCACTGCGGCTCTGGCAATGCTCAACGACGCCGTAAAAAAAGGCGGCGTGATGGCCTCGTCCAGCGTAGGCGGCCTGTCAGGCGCTTTTATACCGGTTACAGAAGACGCAGGTATGATCGACGCCGCCAGAAAGGGAGTTCTCTCTATCGAGAAACTGGAAGCCATGACCGCAGTGTGTTCTGTGGGTCTGGATATGATAATAGTTCCCGGTGAGACTCAGAGTTCTACTATATCCGCGATAATCGCCGACGAAGCTGCCATAGGCATGGTTAATTCAAAGACAACTGCCGTCAGAGTTATTCCTGCCATAGGCCTTTCAGAAGGAGAGGAACTGGACTTCGGAGGTCTTTTGGGACAAGGTCCGGTGATGAAACTTCGTCCTGAATCTTCTGCCAAGATGATAGCAAGAGGCGGAAGGATCCCCGCTCCTATGCAGAGTTTGAAGAATTAGTAGATCAAACTGTGAAGTTTTCATGGTTTATTTTCAAACCCCATTGACAATGCCTTTCGGGAAGATTAAATTTAATATAAAGACTTAATGGAGGCTTGAAAATGGGTAATTTCAGATATAGGATGCTTCAGTTCATGATAGGAAGAAATGGGTTTGACGCTTTTTGCAGAGGGCTTCTTTTTCTTGCGATGATTCTGATCATAGCAGATATATTTATTCCCGGCAGAATAGTCAGATATATCGGCCTTGCTATCATGTTCTATTCATATTTCAGGGCCTTTTCCAGGAATATCGCAAGACGAAGCGCAGAAAACTCCTGGTATATTTCCTGCGTGGAACTTCCGCTTCAATCTTATATGCGCCGGGACCGCAAGAATTATAAGTATTTTAAATGTCCCTCCTGTGGACAGGTGCTCCGGGCTCCTAAGGGAAGAGGACGCATAAGAGTCACTTGCAGCAGATGTCACGACGTGTTTGAAAGAAAAGTATAAAAAGGGGCTGTCGCTCCAAGCTGATTTATTCAATCAGTTGTGCGACAGCCCCTTTATATTAAAGGTTATTTGTATCTGCATATTGTCGTTATATATTTCATTAATCGTTCGTACTTCTTTTTCGTTTTCTTCCAAATAAAACGGCTAATACACCCATTGAGCCAGCAAGCATAGAAATAAATAAACTTATATTTGAATGGTCTCCTGTTTGTGGAATTTTATCATTAACTGATGTATATGGTACAATAATTGGTTTATTTATATCGTCCGGTTTGTCTGGAACTACTGATGTATCTTTATCTTTTACTGTAACTTTGATGGTTTTAATTGCAAATGCACCTTTACTATCTGTTACTTTATATGTTACATGATAAATACCAGCTTTCGAAGTATCTACATCATTCGCAATAATATTATCCTTTGTCAGCGTAATATCGCCATCTTCTTTGTCCGTTGCACTAACGCCTGACAATGGATCGAAATCATCGCCTACATTCAGTGTGACATCATTTGCTAAAATCATAGGCACATTATTGATAACACTCATATTAGAGGAAAACTTCCATTCACCGACTACCAACATATTGTTATTAACTACTATTTCTTTTCCGTCTTTCCAGCCTGTGAATACCCACTTTCCATCTTCCACCTTGATTTCAGAATCAGCAAAAATAGGTAAAGTTACTTTATCGCCTTTTTTAATGCCACTTATTGGGTCTGGAAGTAAATCCAATATATCACTTGGCAAATCTTTGTCTTCAGTTGTGCTTTTAAATTCAAAAAGAATTTGATATTTTTCAGTTGGATCAACCTTATCCCCATTGATATAGTTAATATCATAGTTTGTCAAAAGCGAATCTACAGGAAAAATATTTTTACCTGTCACAGATGTTTTTGAAAATTTAAGGTTGGTAAATTCATCTGCATTTTCAGGCGGAGCGTAAAGCCCATATGAAGCAGAATTGTTTTCGAAGCTCACATCACCTGCAAGTTTAACAGTCTGATATTTGGTTGCATCCGCCGGATCGCCATAATCAGAGTTCCCAGTATAAATTGCGCCCCCCTGTATCGCAAAATTATCGGAAAATGCACTTTTACTTATATTTATTCCAGCTTTTCTGTGTAAGTATACTCCTCCGCCATATTTAGCTTGGTTTCTCATGAATGTGACATTTTCAATCTTAGTTTCCGCTGAACTTTCTTGAATAAAAATACCACCACCATGTGCTCCTTTATTTCCTTTAATCGTTCCACCTGTTACAGAAAGTCTGCCGGAATCGGATACAGCGATACCACCTCCACTGGCAGTTGTCTTGTTATTAGAAATTATACCACCAGTCATATTCATTGTTCCATGTAACATAATCGCACCACCATTACTGTGATGAGTACTTACTCCAACTGTGACTCTAGTGCCTATCGCTTCACAGCCTTCAATAATACCACCTTCTATGTTAAGCTGTGTGCCTTCATCTACATAGACTGCTCCACCATCATAACCTTCTGAGCTTTTACAGTTTTCAATTACAGCACCTTCCTTAATAGTCGTTACTACGCCTTTGCCGTTACCTAAGGTAACGATTGCTCCACCTGCCCAAGGAGTATACGGATCACTACCCCGTCCAAGGCAGTTTCTTATAACTGCTCCTTCATCTAAGATAATGGTGGTTGCCCTTGTATGTGTTCCAACACCTCCATCCGAATAAATACCTCCCATGGCATTGTTTCCATCAAGGATGATATTCTTCAGAATCAGAGACGCATCACCTCCAAGACTGAAATGCTTTGATGACCACGCCCTGCCCGGGTCTGCACGCGTAATCACAAATTGATGTCCCGGAGATGAAGTAACAGTGACTGTCGCATTCATAGGAATTACTGGAGCCTTATCATCTTCTGTATAATCATGAGTTACCATAATAGTATATGCATTCCATTTATCTTTATTATCACCATTAATAGCTCCCAGTGTCTCCTGAAGCGTATCATAACGGCCAATTTCAGAGCCATCTGTGTCCTTGGTAACGATAAATGTTTTCTCTGGTGTTTCTGCCGGTGGGTTTTTCGATGTTATATTTCCTATTTTAAAGGATTTTGAATACATCGCAAATGATACGGTTGTATCATCTGTTTTGGTATAGTAAGAATCTGTAACATTATCATCCGTCAAAACAGATACATTCATATCATTCACTTTGACAGTAGGCACATTATCAATGAATATTTTTCCATCTGATGCCTTAAGGTTCTGGATATCAAACCTTAAGCGATACTCTTTTCCAGCTTCAAAATACACTGTTTTCGATGTGGATTTTGCGTAATCCCAAGTTCCGTCAGCTTGTTTTACCATCCAATTTACAAATATTTCACTACCGTCTGTACGGCTGTTCCCATCATTTGGCTGAACATAAAAACTATCCGGTACTTCATCTTCATAAATCGGTTCTTTTACCTCGTTTATATCAAACGATAAACTTAAAATTTCTCGTTGAACTTCTTCAGCCTGTACAGACATCGTACCCGAGAACAATGTTCCAATAGCTAAAATCAATGCTAAAAAAATTGAGAATTTCTTTTTTAACTTTCTTTGCATCACAAGCTCCTTTTCTCATTTATTGTATTTTATTACCTTTAATATAGTTTTACTTATTTATCAGCTTTTTCTTTCTTGCAAAAAAGAAGCAAATAATAATCGATAACAATGACAAAAGTAAATACCGTTTTATATTTAACCTATCTTCGGTTTTTGGTATGCTTGCATTTATTTTTTCTGTTTCTTTATGTATCGGCAAATCTTGTTTCAACATGATTTTCTCCGGATCATCTATACTTGTATTTTGATTATCAATAGGAGGTAAAGGTTTGTCCTCTTCTTTAACTGTAACCCAAATTGTTTTTGTTGTATCAGCGCCATTTGAGTCAGTTACTTTATATGTAACACTATAGACTCCTGCTTTATTAGTATCAACATCATTTTTTATTACATTATCAATTGTCAAATTGATTGTTCCATCTTCTTTATCTGTTGCGGTTACCCCTTCTAACGGATTAAAAACATCTCCAGTATTTATTGTTTTATCGCTTGCGTGAATAACAGGCGCTTCGTTTAATAGAATCGTATTAGGTCTAAACATCCATGAACCTACAAATTCAGTTGTTATAGATTCTATTGTTTTGTTATCTGCATCATAACCTTTAAATTCCCATACCCCGCCTGTAACAGGTACTCTGAGTTGAACAGGCTGTATAGCGGCAACATGATCTCCCAATTGATACTCTTGGGTGTCAATCGGCAGCAAATCAACGACCTCATCAGGTAATCCTTCCCCTTCAGAATCACTCACAAAACGATATGTAACCACATACTTGTTTTCATATGCTGCTTTTAAAAAAGTAGTATCCTTTCCTAATGGAGCAGTTACATCTATTTCTTGAGCACTATCAGCCTTCCAACGAGGATCATCTAAATACCAGCCTGTAATTTGATGATTCGAATCATCTGTTAAAAGGAATGCATTCATATTTTGAGCAGATGCTAAAGTAAGAGACTCCCCATAATGAGCTATATCATCACCTCTCATGACGGCTTTATTGTTTGCAATAATAGCTCCATCTTCTACAACAGCACTATTACCGTTATTACATAAACCTCCTCCTTGCGAAGCAGAATTTTCTGTAATCCTAAAGCTATTTTTTATTACAATATCAGCTCCATTATGCGTAAAAATACCTCCACCAAAATTTGAGCTTACATTTTTTGATATTTCGCCCCCGCTAAAAACAGCTTTTCCAGCATATATCATTACTCCGCCGCCGTAGCCTTGTGCACTGTCAACTGTTTTTTCCACTATATTTTCTCTTATAGATCCACCTTCCATATTAAATGAAGCATTTGATAAAAAAACGCCTCCGCCATAGCCAAAATAATTTGTCAGTGTTTTATTGCCTCTAATACTTCCACCGTACATATTAAAAATTACTTTCCCATATCTTCCATCTCCGGCAACTGCACCACCCATTGCAGCTATCGCATCATTTGTATTCCCATGAATATCGCCGCCGTACATATTAAACTGTCCATTCACAATATTAACAGCCGAACCTAAAGAAACTCCATTAGTTGAACTCCCTGTCAGTTCAACCCCATCATACATATTCAATGTACCTACTTCTCCGGAATTGGTATTTCCAACAAGTATTAAAGCAGTCGAGCGTTTAGGTGCAGCCACTGTAATTTTCAGCTGATTTTCGCTGCCTGTACTGTTGCTTTTCCCCAGTGACAAGACTGCATTTCCTATTTGCAATCGTCCGTTTGACATTTCACTGCCTAAATTAATTGTATGTCCGTTTCCAAGTATCTCTGTATCCTTTAGGAATTTACAATTATATCCGATACTTCCAAAATCAATATCCCCTGTCAAACTGATTGTATATGTCCCGTCAGAAGTTTTAGCGTTTATTTCTTCAACCGCAGCTTTAAACTCCTCAAAATCAGATACACTATAAATTTCTTCATCTGCTGATACAGGTATAGCAGAAAAACCCATCAATAGGATAATCGCTATTATACTAACAATTCTTCTTCGCTTCACGTCCATCACCATCCTTTACATCATTTTTCATCACTGTAAATTTTCTTGATTTCATAGCATTTCTACTCTTGCACAAATTAAAACATTTTCATAGATAAAAAATATAACACAGTTTTTTACGAGCAATGCCATATTTTAAAAAATATATACGAATTTATGCAAAAAGCTGATTAGTTATATGTTTATTTTTCTGTTTCAAAAGCAATTCTTTTTTTAAATATAATCGCACCACTCTTTTCTGCAACTTGCATGATTTATATATATAATTATGCAAATTATATTAGAATTTTGAATATTTGTAAATATTAAATTTTATAGTTTGCCTGATTTATCTGAAATTCTTCACTACCTTATGACTGTTACTCTTTTATCTATTTCTTCTTTTTCTTTTTTATCAGGTTCGCTTACAATACCTCCAAACGGCATCTGTGCAACTAATTTATAATTCTCAGGTATATTAAAAATTCCCTTTACTTTTGCATCTATTACAGGATTATAATGTTGGAGTGAAGCTCCAATATTGAGTTCTCTTAGTGCAGACCAAACAGAAAGCTGCAACATTCCATTTGCCTGATTTGCCCAAATAGGAAAATTATCGGCATAAGTGCTAAACTGTTTCTGCATTTCTTTAACAGTTTCCTCGTCATATAAAAACAGTACCGTTCCCGCTCCTGCTTTAAATGAATCAATCTTTTCTCTTGGTACTTTTCCCTCAAAAACATTGTAAATTTCATCCCATAGCTGATCATGCTTTTCGCCAAAGGCAAGTACCACTCTCGCACTTTTCATATTGAATGCATCTGGTACTAACTCTGTAACTTCTTTAATCTTTTCTTCAATTTCTTTTTCTAAAACCGGTATGTTCTTATCAATGTTATAATATGTTCTTCTATTTGCTAATGATTTTATAATGCTCATAACTACCTCCTATTTTGATAATACATCTAAATATTCTTCCTTTCGTTCAAACTCTCTTTTGGCAAAAGGACACAAAGGTATAATTTTTATATTGCCTTTTCTTGCCTCATCGACCAGTTCAGCAACTAACTTAGTCGCAATTCCCTGTCCTCCATAGTTGCCTTCAACAAAAGTATGATCTATAATCCATAGTTTGTTCGACTTAGAGTATGTGCTTTCACCAATGAATTTTTCATCATCATATGCAGCTGCTCTATTTTTTTGTTGTTCATAAACGATTTTTACCACTCCTTGCTACCTCCTTTTTTTAATTTATAACTTAAAGCCCCAGAAGGACATTTATCTATAACTTTTATGATATCTTCTTCTCTTCCATTTTCAGGAATAATCCATGGCTTTCTTCCTACCTCAAATACCTTAGGCGCCCCATGCACACATTTGCCTGCATGTTGACATATATCAGGTTTCCAAAAAATTTTTAGATTTTCTGTTTCATAACTCTTTTCCATTAATATTTACCCCCTTTTCATCATGCTTTTTTCCAGTCTGCTATCCGGCACTACCCAAATTAAAGCGATTACAATATATATTAAATACGATATGATCGGAAAATAAAAAGCAAAAATAATAGCGACAGCGTATGCAAAAATAGAGATTTTCCCCTTTAAATCATTTCCTATGTTTTGAGAAATTTCAGAATTATCTCCATTTATTTTAATAACTTCCGATTGAACAATATTGTATGAAACCGCACACATAAAGAGTATCATTCCATAAAACAAAGCGGGCAGACTTTCATAGGGATTTAGCCCCATCCACTCAGTTGCCATTGGAATTAGCGACATCCAAAATATCCAGTGGAGATTTTTCCATAATAATCTACCAGATACCGAATCGGTCATATTAATTAAATGATGGTGATTCGCCCAATATATTCCAACATAGATAAAGCTTAGAATGTATGCTAAAAATGTTGGAAAAACCTCTTTTACTGCGTCAAGTGTCAAGCTTTCTGGTGCATTAAGCTTTAATACCATAATAGTTATGACAATTGCCAATACGCCATCGCTAAAAGCTTCCATTCTACCTTTACTCATCACACTTTTCCTTATTTTAATACTCTGCTTTTTCTTTGATAAAAGTGTTGTTTCTAAGTTCTGAAAATGCTTTCTGCAATTCTTCTTGTGTATTCATTACAATCGGACCTGCCCATGCAACCGGTTCATTTAAAGCTCTCGAATTTATATATAAAACCTGAGCATCCTGATCTCCATTTTTAATTGTAAGACTATCCCCTTCTGTTAGTTTAACAGCAGTTTTTTCCTCTATGTGCTCATCATTGATATAAACATTACCCAAAAGAGTAAAAATCATTACTGAGTCTTTTCCCCCCATAGTAAGTGTAATTTCGCTATTAGCGTTTAGATGAATATCATAATAGTCCATAGGAAGATAATCTCCTTTATAGCCTTGATGCTCTCCATAAGTTCCTGCTAAAAGCCTTATTTTTCCGCCGTCTATTTCTATTTCATCTATCTCATCATTTTTAATGCTATTGTAGCTTGGTTTGCTCATTTTATCTTTTGATGGCAAGTTTAACCATAACTGAACACCTAAAAGCCTTTCCGCAGCCGGAACCATTTCTTCATGCATAATCCCTGAACCGGAATTCATCCATTGAACTTCCCCGTCTGAAATACCATCTTCATTACCTAAGCTATCCCTATGAACCATCTTGCCTCTTGAGACATAACTGATTGTTTCAATTCCCCTATGTGGGTGCATTGGAAATCCCGCCGTATAGTCATCAGGATTTATGCTGTCAAATGAGTCGAGCATTAAAACAGGATCAAACTCCTTTGTTGTCTGGCTACCCAAAACTCTTACTAAGTTCACTCCCGCTCCGTCTATTGTTCTAAAGCCCCTTACTTTTGTCTTCACTTTTCTTTTCATCTGATTTCCCTCCTAATTTTTTCAAAAGATATAACAAATTTTCTCTTTCTTCTTGTTCTAAAACTCCCATGCTTTCTGCTATCATTTCTTCATTTTCAGGTGCGACTTTGCTAATCACATCATATCCATCTTTTGTCAAATGCAGTATACATACACGCCTGTCTTTTTCATCAGTAAGTCTTTCAACATAGTTTCTTTTTACTAAATTATTGACTATAAGAGGTATGGTCCCTACACTACTTAATATCCTTTCCCTTACCTCTCCTACGCTCATGTCCCCCTTGCTGTAAAGAGCTTCTAAAACCATAAACTGACTAAAAGTTAAATTATATTCTGCTGCTATTTTTGATGTTTTTTTATCTATTGCATTTACATTTCTGTGAAGTCCAATCAAAATCTTCAGCTCTGTTTTTCCCAAAAGGTGTTCACCTCCTCATGTAATATATATCTAATTAGATATTATCTAATTAGATATATATTACAGCATTTTTCCCCTTTTGTAAATAGTAGCTTGTTATTTATTGATAATATCATTGTTATTTATTTCTTAAAACTCACAAAAAAAAGGATGCGCTGCAGCGGAGCATCCTTTTCATACTTTTAATTATTTCTTTTTCCTATTATTCCGGAACAATACAGAACGTAAGTCAGGAGTAAGATCGCCACTATCATCCAGCAAATCAGAGTTACATTACCCATAGGCGCGAACTTGTCGTAATATCCCTTCAGATATATGACCATTATTATAGCAGGTATACCGTAAGAGACGTATCCCTTGAGGCTCCTGCTGATTCCAAGACCTCTGCCGGTATTTGCCTCATCGGTAAAATTATCCCAGCCCCATCCGTTGCTGCGGGTACAGAAGAGTATATATCCCAGGCTTCCCAGCGGCAGCAGGTTGTTAGACACGATGAAGTCCTCCAGATCCATTATCGTACTCCCCTGCCCCAGAGGCTGAATGTCTGAAAGCAGATTGAATCCAAGGACGCACGGCATACTCAGAAGAACCATGAGGGGCGCTACTATGGCAACGCTCTTTCCTCTGCTCCAACCGAACAAGTCTTTGTTGAAGGCTAACAGGTTCTCAAATACGGCTATTATAGTAGTCAGCGCTGCAAAGGACATAAACAGGAAGAACAGACCTCCCCAGATTCTGCCTCCGGCGATACCGGCAAATATGTTAGGCAGCGTCACAAATATCAGGTTCGGACCCGAATCCGGCTGTATGCCAAAGGAAAAGCATGCAGGTATCACTATAAGACCTGCCGTCAGAGCCACAAATGTATCAAGCGAAGTTACGCTTACTGCTTCTCCGATCAGTTTTTGGTCTTTATCCAGGTAACTGCCGAATATCAGCATGGCTCCCACTCCCAGCGACAGAGTGAAGAACGCCTGGCTTAAGGCTGCAAACACCACGTTCCCTATGCCGTTTTCTATGATTTTATCTATATCAGGTACGAGATAAAACTTTATGCCTTCTCCCGATCCTGGCATGGTGATAGAATGCATGGCCAGAACTACCATTATGACAAGAAGAGCTATCATCATCAGCTTGCTGATTCTCTCTATGCCGCTTTTTAATCCGAAAAAGCAGACGGCAAATCCGATGACGCATATTATGACAGTCCAGAGAATCATCGTAGGCACGTCTGCCAGCATGCCGGAAAAAGCATTCGAGATCATCTGGGGATCTGCTCCGTCAAAATCTCCCCTTACGCTGCGCAGGCAGTAATAAAGCATCCATCCGCCTACCATGGTGTAAAACATCATGAGCATATAACATCCTATGATGCCTATGGCCTTGAGGCCATGCCACCTGGTCTTTCTGGGCTCAAGTTTTTCAAAAGCTCCGGCTACGCTTCTGCGGCTTGCCCGTCCTACTGCAAACTCGCAGGTCAGTACCGGAATACCCAATATCACAAGAAATATCAAATAAATAAGAATAAATGCGGCGCCTCCGTATTGACCGCATATATACGGGAATTTCCATACGTTTCCAAGCCCTATGGCGCATCCCGCCGACACAAGAATGAATCCCATCCGGGATTTGAATGATTCTCTCTCCATATATCCTCCATCAGACAATTATTTTCCCCGTATTAAAAATCCTTTCTTCCCCTTCAAAAGATCTCCTGATCTTAAAACAGCCCTCCGATCCAGTCGAACATCGGTACTACAGCGATAGGCATAAATATGGCAGGGGTGAAGTCCATCACCTTTATCTTAGCCACGCCTATCAGATTCAGCGCCAGTCCTATGAGAATCAGCGATCCTACGCAAGTCATCTCGGCTATGACTGCGTCGCTCAAAAACGGTTCGACAAACTGAGCCAGCGATACTATCGCTCCCTGAAATATCAATATGAAAAAGCTGGCTGCCAGAACACCGAAACCTAAAGACGCCGCAAAGAAAACCGCCCCTATGCCATCCATCGTCGCTTTCGTGAAGAGCATGGTGTTGTCTCCCGTAAGGCCCGCCTGAAGCGAGCCCAATATGGTCATAGCTCCAACGCAGAATATCATGCTGGCCGTCACAAAACCTTCCGTAAAAGACGTTCCGCCTTCTTGTGCCGGCTTCTTTATAAAACGTTTTTCCAGCTTTGAAACGCCGCTGTTGACACGTTTATCTATACCTATGGAAAGACCGATAACCGCTCCTACGGCCATAGATACTACCGCTACCAAAGTGTTTTGACCCTCGAAGGATCCGCTTATTCCTATGTACATGGTGCAAAGACCCATACCGCATATTATAAAACCCGACCAGTCCCTGGGAATGATTTTTTTGGCTAAGAGACCGATACTGCTGCCAACCAATACAGTAAGGGTATTTACGATTACTCCCAACATTATTCTTCTTCCCTGCCGCCGAAAGTCTCGGACAAATTATCTCCGCTTTGTCTTGCTTCCGCCTGCAGATCTTCAATGTTGGCAACGTGCTGGTCTATCTCGGCGCAAAAGGCTTTTATTCTGTCCATATCTATTTCTCCGGAAGAGCTGACGGCGTCATATACATAATCGCCCATGGCCTCCTTAACGTCCTTTATCTTTCCTTTTTCAAGAACTACCTTGCCTTTGGCTTTTCCGTAATCGAAAGTATCCCCCGCTACTTCGCCTACTTTATTGGCCATCTGTCCGAGTTTATCCATAAACGCCATGATGATTGCACTCCTTTCAAAAACAGAAAGTCCGATGAGATTTTATCGGCATACTTTCTACAGTAATAAAATACTTTTCCATTATAGCACGGTTGTGGTAAAATGAAAACAAATTAAAAGGAGGATTTGTCATGTTATTGAATTACGAAAAGGAAAACTTTCTACATCTTCCCACGCCTGTCGAATACCTGCCGAGCATATCAAAAGATCTGGGTATAGAGCTATATATAAAGCGTGATGATCTTACTCCCCTTGCTATGGGAGGAAATAAGCTGCGTAAGCTTGAATACCTTCTCAAAGACGCGCTGACGAAGGGAGCCCACCGACTCCTGACTATAGGAGGAATCCAGACTAATCACGGCCGCCTTACATGCGCCGTAGCCGCCAAATACGGGCTCTCGGGAGCTGTCATCTGCGTAGGAGAATATCCCGGTGAATTATCGGCAAACCTTCTCCTGGACGGTATTATGGGCTCCGATGTATGGATAAAGCCGCAGGAAGAGGGAAAGAGCGAAGATGAGTTATATGACATAGCCGTAGAAGAAGTGACCGCACGTTACGAATCTCAAGGTGAAAAAGTCTATTTCATTCCTCTGGGCGGTTCCAACGAAATCGGCGCTCTGGGCTATTATGAATGTGCCATGGAAACAGCAGATCAAATCAGGGAAGCCGGTATTTCTGACTGCCGCATGGTCACGGCCGTAGGAAGCATGGGAACTTACATGGGTCTCTTCGCCGCAATGGTCAATGAAGATCTGCCGATGAACCTGACCGGCATATGTATATCTCCAAAGCAAGACGCGCCGAGCATAGCCCTGGACTACTACAGCAGAATGTCCAGTCTCTTCGGTCTGAAATATAAAGCGGGACTGCCGGATTTTGCTCCTTCTCAAGAAAGCTTCGGCCTCATCACAGATTACGACCGGGGAGCTTACAACAATCCATGCAGGGAAGTCCGAGACGCCATGTACTATATGGCCGAAAAGGAAGCCGTCATCCTCGATCCATGCTACACGGGAAAAGCCTTCGCAGGTCTTCTTGAAATGGTAAGAGAAGGCCGGATAAAACAGGGAGAGAAAGTCGTCTTTCTTCATACCGGCGGAGCTCCCGGCATAAATACTCCTCATCACAGGATAGAAATCGAAAAAGAGCGGGAAAAGTACATACATATGTTGTAATCATCATACTTGCAAGATACGTTTCAAAAACTTCAAAGCCCCCGAATGATCGGGGGCTTTATCATGCCGATGGCCTGGCGGTCATCAGATAAATGAATTCTTCTGAGATTTGAACGTCGCTATGCGTACTTTTTCAGCTCTTCTTCTTCAAGGATCCTGTAGGCTACTTTTCCTACGAGAGTCTTAGGCAGATTATCTCTGAACTCTATATACGCAGGCATAGCATATTTTGCGATGTGCTTGCTGCAATATTCCATAAGAATCTTTTCGGCTTCATCGTGAGAAATCTTAACGTCAGGTTTAAGCATCACAAAGGCCACCACTTTTTGCATCTTATAAGGATCAGGCACGCCTATGACGCAGCTCATGTGTACCAACTCATGAGCGTCCAGTACATTCTCTATCCTGGACGGATACACATTATATCCGCTGGTTATTATCATCCTCTTGATCCTCTGGCGGAAATATACGAACCCTTCTTCGTCCATCATCCCAAGATCTCCGGTGTGTACATAGGTCATGCCATCTTTATGACGTCTGAGAGTGTTGGCCGTCTCTTCCGGGTTGTTTATATATTCTATCATCACGGTAGGTCCCGCCAGACAGATTTCGCCTTCTTCTCCGTAAGGAACTTCTTCCTCTGTTCCCGGTCTGACTATCTTATAGAAAGTATCAGGGAATGGAAGTCCTATGCTTCCCTCTTTTTCTCTGTTTATAGGAGTAAGGCAGCTGGCGGTGACGCACTCTGTAGTGCCATAGCCCTCGCGCACCGGGATGCTGGCATTGTGTTCTTTAAGGAAAGCGTCAAATCTTTTCTTCAGCTCTATGGACAGCGAGTCGCCGCCGCTGAAAACGCCTTTCAAACACGACAGATCTACTCTGTCCAGGCTCTTTATTCTGAGAAGAGCTTCGTAGAGAGTAGGTACTCCTGCGATAAAATTAGGTTTATGCTTCTTAAGCAGCTTAGCGTAGCTTTCCGGGTTGAATCTAGGTATCAGCAGGCATCTTCCGCCGTTTGCCAGCATGGAATGTATGCATACTCCCAGTCCGAAACCATGAAATATAGGCATGACTGCCAGCATCTTGTCTCCCGGTCTGAACATAGGATTGGTGGCGATTATCTGCTGTGATAAGGCATTGAAATTCAGATTAGAAAGGAGAATTCCTTTCATGGTTCCCGTAGTTCCTCCGCTGTAAAGAATCACCGCGGGATCCTCCGCCTTACACACCGTATGGAACGGCCCGTGATATTTTCTTCCATCCATCAGGAATCTCTCCCACCATATTATTTCAGCATTGGCAGGCACCTTCTTGATCTTTCTGCCCTCTACCAGGTAATAACCTTTTCTCTTTATAGGGCTGAGAACATCTTTAACGCTGGTGAGTATAAGATTTCTCAGCTGCACATTCTTTCTTATGTTCTCGAACTTTCCGTAGAACTGGTCTAAAGTCAGACATACTACGCTGGCAGACTCTTTAAGGCAAAACTCGATTTCCTTTTCGCTGGATAGCGGATGTATCATGTTGGCTATGGCGCCTATCTTGTTTATCGCATAAAACATTATGACCGACTGAGGAGCGTTGGGCATACAGATAGTGACGCTTTCGCCCGGCTTAACGCCTATGGCCGCCAAAGCTCTGGCGCACTTGTCCACCTTGGATATAAAGTCCTTGTATTTAACTTTTCCGCCCATAAAGTCATAAGCGATATGATCGGGAAAATTCTCAGAAACTTCTGCCACTCTGTCGTACATAGATCCTTTGTAGTAGTCCAGATGCGCCGGAATCCCTCCTAAACTTTTGATCCACGGCGCTTTTACATTCATGTTGTTATCGTTTGTCATAATCTACTTCCTCCCCTGCCGGACGCTCAAGGAGCTCCGGATTGTTCAATAAATATTTCAGCAATTTTACTGTCTTGGAATAATAATATCCATCGGCAATCCTTTCATCTAATGTGAGGCCAAGATCCAGCGTCTCTTTCATCCTCATATTGCCCTCTTCATCATACACCGGTCTTAGTTTCTTCTCCCCTATGATTACAAATATGGAGTTAGTTCCCCAGTTATTAAGATGATGGTATCCCGATCTTAAGCCTATGGATCCCAGGTTGGTTATAAAACATGTAGCGTGATTGGGATCGGTCTTGATCAGGAATTCGGGCACCCTGCCGTAGAAGTCCAGCTTATGCAGCATCCATACTACAAAGCGCAGCAGAAATCTGGGCATTTTAGTCAGAAGATCCATGCCGGCGGTGGAATTGTCCATCTTCTCTCCTCTGCACTGGTTGATCTCTGAGTAAAGCTTTTCTCTTATAGTCTCAATAGTGTCCTTTTCATCGAATTCCACAAAGGCCAAAGCTTCCTTTCCTTCATCGGCAAATTTCTTTTTCACCACGAAAGCCAGCGTAAGAGTCTTTCTCTGATAGATTCTGTATCCTTTGATAAATCTATTCATCTTAGGTCTCAGAGTCAAAGTTTTTACTATAGCGGCAAGCAAGACATGAAACAATTTATATGGGTCTTGCAAGCCGGCGCTGTTTTTTTCCTCTATGTAACGATTGATCTCCTCCAGATCTATTCTCTCGCTTATGAAAGCCTCATTATCTGCTCTGTTGGGATATAAGTAAGGAACAAATGCATGCATCGGGTCCGTTTCTTTGATCCATACTCCGTCTCGTCTGTCGCCAAACTTATCTCTTTTTTTATTTTTCATATACATTTCCTCACAAAAATCAAAACAAGGTGTGGTAAGCCACACCTTGCAATTTTAACATATTTTCGGTATCCAGCGCAATCCATATGACAATATTAGCGGTTTCTTAATTAAATCTTAAGAATTATCACGCTGCTTTATACGTTTTCCAATAAGAACTATACATGTCGTCCACATCGCTGCCCAGATTTTTAAGAGTCTCGCATCTGTCCAATATCTCCTCTGAAGGATTGAGGACAGGATCATCTGTGAGATCTGCTATCTTTACATTTGGAATGGCATAAGTCAGATATTCAAAGTTTATTTCGGCTATTTCTCCGTCCAGCATAAAATTCATCCACGCTTCGGCTGCTTCCTTATTTTTAGCTGTGGCGGGGATAGCCCAGCAGTCGGTCCAAACTTCGGTACCTTCCTTTGGAACAACGAATTCGAGGTTTTCATTGTATTCTTTAGAATAGAGAACTTCACCGGAAGTTATGACGGCCATAGCCGCCGAGTCTCCTATCATTATCTCTCTGGCTCTGTCGTTGTCAAAGCTGTAAGCCAGAGGCTTCTGCTCTATGAGAGCGTCGGTCATAGCCTCGATCTGGCTCTCATCGGTAGTATTTATGGAATATCCCAGTTTCTTGGCAGCCAGCATGAAACCTTCCCTCATGGAGTTTGGCATGACGATCTCGTCATCATATTTTTTATCCCACAGGACATCCCACGAATCTATTTCTTCATCCACCATGGTCTTATTATACATGATGCCGTAAGTTCCCCACGTATGAGGCAGCGAATGTTTCATTCCCGGATCGAAACCTTCCATGAAAGGTTTGATATTGTCCGCTATATTCTCTGCATTGGGAACATTATCATAATTTATCTCTGCCAGAAGGTCTTCGCCAAGGAGCTTCTCTATCATATAATCAGATGCGCAGATCACGTCGTAATCGGCTGTGTTATTCTTAATCACCGGATACATTTCTTCGTTAGTGTCAAAGAGATCTACCACCACATCATAGCCCGTGGCCTCTTCGAATCTCTCCTCCAATTCCGGATCGAAATAATCTCCAAAGCAATAGACATTCAGAGTACCTTTTTCACTCCCCGTATCTTTACTTCCGCAGCCGGCAACTAAAGTCGTCATCATCATCACCGTAAGTATTACTGCCGCAAATCTCTTCATATTCTCTTTTCCTCCTTTTTATTACTTATTATGTTCACAACGATAAGTATGATCAGCACCGTCACGAAGATAACTGTAGAAAGAGCGTACAGAGTAGGTCTGATACCTACTTTCACCTGGCTGTATATCAAAGTAGACAAGGTATTTATTCCTACCCCTCTGGTAAAATGAGTTATCACAAAATCGTCTACTGACATGGTAAAGGACAATAAAAAACCCGATATGACTCCCGGCATTATATCCGGCAGCACTATCTTAAAGAATGCGTATACCGGAGAAGCCCCCAGATCCAGAGCCGCTTCATAGGTATGATTCTGAAGCTGCCTGAATTTGGGCATGACCGACAGTATCACATACGGTATACAAAAGGTTATATGCGCAAACAGCACTGTTCCGTAGTTCAGCGAGATGCCGAACAGGAGGAACGACAGCATCAGGGAGATTCCCGTTACTATATCTGCGTTTAAAAGAGGTATATTGTTGAGTCCCATCAGAAGCGACCTGCTCTTTTCCCTCATAGAATTAAGCCCTACGCAGGCCGCCACACCTATTACCGTAGCTATGGTCGCAGCCCAGAACGCTATGGTAAGCGTATTCTTGAGGGCTTCCATTATCTGCTGGCTCTGAAACATCTCTTCGTACCAGTCCAGCGAGAAGCCGGTCCACGCGTTCATGGTCTTGCCGCTGTTGAAGGATAATACCATGAGAGTACCTATAGGCAAGTACAGAAACAGTACTATGAGAGTTAGATAAAGGCCTTTTAAAGCTTTTTTCATATGATGCTGCCCTCCCCGTTTCTGTCAAATTTCTCTATGAACGCCATGCTTATGACTATGAATATCATCATCACGAGGGAAAGTCCCGCTCCAAGATTCCAGTTGGAACTGGCGGTAAACTCCTGCTCTATGATGTTGCCGATCAGATTTACCTTTCCTCCCCCCAGCATATTAGAAACTGCGAATGTAGTCAGAGAAGGGACGAATACCATGGTCACTCCGCTGACTATCCCCGGAACGCTGAGAGGCACTATGACTTTAGCCAGCACCTGAGCGTGGCTTGCACCAAGGTCATAGGCTGCCTCGATAATATTCTTATCAATCTTTATAAGCGCATTGTAAATAGGCAATACCATAAAAGGAAGATAATCGTAAACCATTCCTAAGACTACTGCCGCAGGGGTATTTATGATATTAAGCGCAGGTATGCCGAAAAATCCCAGAACCTGATTGATGATTCCGTTTCTTTCGAGGAGTACCTGCCACGCCATAGTCCTGAGCAGGAAATTCATCCACATGGGAAGTATAAAGATGAACACCATGAAGCCTTTCTTGCCCAGCCTGCTGTCTTTTAATATAAGCCCCAGCGGGAAAGCTATTACAAGGCATATTATAGTACTTATCAGGGCCAGGCCCAGAGCAAGCATGAGGGCCTGCCAGTGTTCGCCGGTGGCTATAGCCGTTATGTTGTCTAATGTAAAGGTTCCGCTTCTGTCAGTCATGCCGTAAAAAGCTATGACCCCAAGAGGTATAATAGTGCCGCACAACATGAATACGAGAAACGGACCGCTGAAAATTCTTTTATTCATCCAGAGCCAGCGCCTCCTCATCTTCAGACTGAGGTTTATTCATTATCTGAATATTCTCCGGTATCACATCTATAGAGATGCGGCTGCCTACAGGATAGCTGACAGTGTTTTGAGCCAGCCATTCAAAGCCGCCTGCTTCAATGCACATCTCATAATGGACTCCGATAAACACGTTGGAAGTCACCACGCCGTCCATGATACCGCTTCCGGGGTTTCCTATGATTATATCTTCCGGACGAATCACCACATCTACAGGCTTATTTTTTCCAAAACCCTCGTCTATACATGGAAATATCTTTCCGCAGATTCTGACCACTCTGTCCTCGAGCATGATTCCGTCTACTATGTTGCTGTCACCTATAAAGTCCGCGACGAAAGCATTCTCCGGTTCGTTATATATCTCCTCCGGAGTTCCCATCTGCTGAATATATCCCCGGTTCATGACCACCACCTTGTCTGACATAGTGAGGGCCTCCTCCTGGTCGTGAGTTACATAGAGGAAAGTTATCCCCAGCTCGTTTTTCAGTCTTATGAGCTCGTACTGCATCTCCTGTCTCAGTTTGAGATCAAGGGCTCCTAAAGGCTCGTCAAGCAGCAGCACCTTCGGTTCGTTTACTATAGCTCTTGCGATAGCGATACGCTGCTGTTGTCCGCCTGAGAGAGAATCTACTTTTCTCTTTTCGTATCCGCTCAAGTTCACCAGTTTGAGAGCGTACTCCACCTTATCTTTTATATAGTCTTTGCTCTTGCCGCTGATCTTGAGGCCGAAAGCGATATTCTCGGCGATATTCATGTTGGGAAAGAGAGCATATTTCTGAAACACAGTGTTTATGTGACGTTTATTGGGAGCCAGGCTCGTTATATCTTCGCCCTTAAACATGACTTTTCCCGTATCAGGAGTTTCAAATCCTCCTAAAATTCTCAGCGTAGTAGTCTTTCCGCATCCCGACGGCCCCAGAAGAGTTATAAATTCGTTTTCTTTTATGCTAAGATCGAACTCGTCCAGTACCAGCTCTTTGTCGAAGGATTTTGAAATATCTATCAGTTCTATAAGTGCCATCTATATTTTAGAAACTCGGTGGGGCGCTGACCCACAGAATCTCTGCTCCTTTCTTTGATGTTATATAATGCTTCTTATCGGGAGTATAATAGAAGGCCTCTCCGGCCTTTGCCCGATGTTTCTCTTTTCCTATGATTATGGTTATCTCTCCTCGAAGCACATACCCCAGTTCTTCACCTTCGTGAGGGTTGTCCGGATAAGTGCTGCCGCCTGCTTCGAGGGTCATCCTTATAGGTTCCATCATATTCTTCTGAGCATTGGGAATGATCCATTCAGTCTTGTTTCCCAGTTCTTCGTCTATCTTTTCAAAGTAGTCCTCTTCTCCGAAGACCACCTGCGCAGGCGCATCTTCCTGGGTGAAAAATTCATTTATAGTAACTCCTAGGCATTGGAGTATATCCTCCAGCGTGGAGATAGACGGCGACGTGAGATCGTTTTCCAGCTGGGATATGAACCCCTTGGAAAGCTCGCTCCTGTCCGCCAGCTCCTCCTGAGTAAGTCCGTTGAGTATTCTGAGTTCTCTGATCTTGACTCCTATGTCCATGTTCTCTTCCTTTTTTCATCTTATCTGTTTTATCATCGGGCCATCAAGCGGATAAAGCGCTTATTTTATTCGTATAATAGTTTCTCTTTGCCTTCTGAGGCTCGGCCCGTTTCGTTATAATAAACTCAAAGTTTAGGAATACTAAACTCCCGTGCAAACTAATTATATACGAAATGCCGCTGTTGTCAAGGGGAAGTGTTTAATTTATTTGTCTACTCGAAGTCAAAATTCATAACGAATTCTTAATGACAATTTCCATCGCCGGTGCTATAATGATTCCATGGTTATAATACTTTCGAAGATCACATCTATCTTTTTAATAATGGCGGCGGGATTTGCCGTGAACAGGGCTAAGATCATACCCAGCGGAGCTACTAAGTTTTTTGTAGATCTGCTGCTGATGATAACTACTCCGTGTATGATACTCTCTTCTGTAACGTCAAAGGAGTTCAATTCAGACACCGCAAGATCCACTGCTGAGGTTTTGGCCTGCGGTGTGCTGTTTTTCTCCGTCACTTTTATTGCAGGTTATTTTTTATGTAAAAAAATAATCCGCGTCAAACCTGCCGAGGACCTGGGCGTTTATGTGATGGCCTTTTCCACTGTAAACAGCGGTTTCATGGGCTTTCCGATCACCAACGCTATATTCGGAGGCGATATTCTCTACCTGATGATACTTCAGAATATCTGCCTCACTCTTTACATGTACTCAGCGGGTCCCTTCGTCTTTAACCTGAACGCAGGCAGCGGAAAGTTTGATCTTAAAAGGCTTTTCAAGACGTTCTGCAATCCGTCTACAATTATATCTATCGTCAGCATAGTCATGCTGTTTGCCGGGCTTCATCTGCCGTCGATGCTCTTTGACAGCGTCACATTGATAGGAGACGTTACCGTGCCGCTTTCGATGCTGGTAGTCGGCATGCAGCTTGGTGAAAGCAATATAGGCAGGATAATAAAGAACAAGCATCTTGTCATAGTCAGCGCGTTAAAAATGTTCACACTGCCCCTCCTGCTGTTCCTAACAGTAAACTGGCTACCGATTTCAGACGATGTCAAAGTCACCACCATTTTTGCAGCTTCCTTTCCTACTGCCGTGGTAGTCTCCGCTCTGGCGGTGATGGAAAATAAAAACTCTCTGCTTGCGGCAGAGAGTATAGCTCTTACTACTTTGATATCCGTCGCCAGTATTCCTGTATGCGCATTGGTTCTGACGGGATTTTATGGAGTGTAGAAAACAACTGTTTGATAGATAATATGACCCGTACTTAAAAATGCACCGTATTATAGATAACGGTGCATTTTATATTCGTATCTTAAGGGATAATCATAGCCACCAGTCGGCTTAGTTATGATTTTTCAGCTTATTCCCAATCGTCATCGTGTCTTCTCAGCTTTCCCCTCTTTGTATATATCAGATATCCTCCCAGACCTATGACTGCCGCGCCCAATATGCATGACAGGACGATCAAATATGTGTTTATGTTATTATCTGCCTGTCCTTCACTTTCTAAAAGCAGCCTCTCGTATTCCAGCGTTCCCATGACGTCTAAAGAAGTGGAGGAAGTCACCTGACCTGTCTCCTCATCGTAAAAGAACCAGCTTTCCTCGTCTGTCTCACTGTCCTTTAAGAGTATAAGGGTATATTTACTCTCATCACTCTTGGCGACTTGAATCTTCCATTCATATTCGCCGTATTTGGAATCAGTTGCTGTAAAGCCCTCAGGCATTTTCTTCTCTGACAGGTCTTCTACTATTATATATGTCTTGTCTCCTATTGTAATTTGTATCTGGTCAGGTTTTTCCGAAGGATCAACTGCTTCCTCTTCGCTCTGCGGGTCATCAGGCGTTCCTAAAGATGTATCTGTAAAGTCGCCTCGCCCATTGGTGTTTGAGGAAGGTTTTTTATTGCTGCCGGATGAGCCTCCCGAAGTCGAAGAGGATCCTCCTGAAGTCGAAGACGAGCCGCCTCCGGATGATGCAGGTTCTTTAACTGTAACAGTAGCGCTGGCTCCATTATAGAATTCTACCTTGTCCAAAGTCCCCCCCTTGACAGTATTCACGGAAACGGCAGTGCTTCCTGCAGCCTTCGCCTGAAAGGTAAAAGTCATGCTTAATGATTGGGATCCAGCTGCATCTACTACAAACTCTCCTGTTGCATTATTAAAAGTACCTGATGCAGATTTTAATTCCAACACATTTTTGTCATAGGACAAAATTCCCTGCGCTGCTCCAAAAGTTCCTCCGGTATAAGATAATGTCATCGTGAACGTTTGACCTTTTGTGTATGTTCCTCCTCCTGATAATCCTGCACTGACGGCAAAGCCGTCAGTTGTCGATATGAGCCCGAACATCATTGTAAAAGTTAGTATAAGTATGTATATTCTTTTTTTCATCTTGTACCTTTCTTATTTAATAGGTTTTATTCCTGCAATATGCGCCCTTATATCTATTAAATCGAATATATCTATTTCATTGCTGGCATCTATGTCAAGGGCTTTCTCATATGCGCCATAGAAATTTGTCAATCCGACTAAATGCTTTCTCATATCAATCAAATCAAATACATCACATTTTCCGTCGCCGTCGCTGTCTCCGCGTACTACGATCACAGCGATGCCACATTCTTTTCCGGCCGCATCACAGACCGTAAACCTGTCTCCCGTACCCAGAACACCTGATGTTATCTCACTGCCGGATGAGTCGGTGAGCTTATAAGAATATCCTTCTCCTATGGATTTTATATTCTTTTTAAAAGTATCTGTATCTGTCTCTAAAGATACTCCTGTCACATAATCGCTTATCGAATAGATATCGCTCTCAACTCCTGCAGCCTCATCTATACCGCTGCTTTCAGATATTTTAAAAGGTACTATCTGATGGTCCGCATATTCTCCCCATCCTATGACATATGCATACGCAGTTCCCATATTCCGGTTATCAATATATGCCACCTTATAGTCCTCGCCTTCTCTCAAAGTCTTACCGTTATCCGTGACTTGTACAGAAGTCTCATAATTTTTCGCTCCGCTGTAGAGCATATTCTCCACCTTTATGCTCGATCCTGCAATAGATTTACTCTGCGTAGCCTTCGGGGTTTTATCTATGTACCAAAAATTGCAGTCTACATTGCCGCTTATTCCCGATACGCTGCCCTTCGATGAATACTGCCATATTTCATAAGTATGCTCATAGTTACATTCATAATTATATTGTGCCGCCCATATAGTATACATACTGCTCAGACTTTTTCCATCCACCGAATTTCTCAGAAACAAAAGGTTTGAGTAAAAACCCGGTTCATATCCGGCATTTTCTATTACCTGGCAAAAGGCTTTTGCGTTCTTGGTGCGCTGTTCCTTGCTGAGATCTTTTATTCTGCCGGGATTTGACGCATCGCTTGCATGCTCATAATCCATAAACACAGGCAACTCTATATCATAATCACCTAATAACCTGAGACAGTGATTTGCTTCCTCTACTGCTTCATCCTCGGTTTTAGCCTGAGAAAAATAGTAGATTCCAATGGAAATTCCCGCTTTCTTGGCGCCCTCTATATTAGCTTTGTAGTTATCGTCAAAATATAATCTGCCGCTTTCGCCATATCCTCTTCCGCCAACTCTGATAATGGCAAAATCAATGCCGTCGGCCTTGACCTTATTCCAGTCTATAGTCCCCTGATGCAGAGACACATCTATGGCGTCAACCCTGACAGAGCCATCGAAGCTGCTGCTGTGAGTATAGCTTGTACCTGTATATTTTGATACTTCTGTACCTGCAGACACCGCCGATGATGTAATTATCATCACAAATATTAAAACTAAACTTATAATAATCTTTTTCTTCATAGAACACTCCTATGGCTTTTATTTTATTATTTTTTAATTCACACGCAAGATGTTTTTAATCTCGTTCAAATAAAAATTCTCTGTAGCCTCACACCATTATTATAGCTCTAACGGGACAGGCGGCGGCGCAATATCCGCAGGTAAGGCAGATGTCTTCTCGTATCTGCGCAAGGCCTCTTTCATTATAAAATATGGCCTGAGACTGACATGCCTTCATGCAGCTGCCGCAGCCTTCGCAGTCGCTTTCCTCTATCCACATCCTCTTTGCGGACACATCCGGGTTATATTCTTTAGGCATGTTTCCCTCAAGATACTCTATCATATCGTCTATCTCCGATTCTGAAGAAAATCCTACCATTACAGAGTCTATCTGCTTCTTTGAAAACACATAGTCCAGCGCCTTCTGATAAGTCCCCGTGAGATTTCCTCCTCCGAATACTTTCATAGAGAATATGCCTTTTCCGGCGTCATGGCAGGCAGATATGGCTTCCATCATCTCATCTGCCGTACCGGGCCCTTCACCGTTTCGTATCCCCAGTCCGGCATAATTTACCAGCGGAAATACCACGTCACATTCATCTACAGATGCCATTTCTCTCACCACATCTACATTATGAGTCGACACTCCTATCGCTCTGACGAGGCCCTCTGTCTTAGCCTTGTTGAGATATTCCCATGCTCCGGCCCGCTCTGCAAACTGGCCGCTCCTCACTTCGTGAAGAAGAAATATATCTATGACATCTATATCCAGAGCATCTCTCGCCTCTTTTACAGCGTCCTTCATGGATTCATAATCGGCGCCCAGACATTTGGAACAGATGACAGGCCGTGACGCAAGGCTACTTTCGTCCTTTAGCTGTCTCATAGCTTCACGTATGTAAGGATATGTCCTGTAATATTGGGCAGTATCTATAAAGTTTATCCCCCTGCCGAGGGCATATTTTATTACCTGCGCGCCTTCTTTTAGCGGAAGATTACGCTGATTGGGTCCTATTGGCAAGACCCCCATGCCCACAGGACTCACGGATAATCCGGTATTCCCAAGTAATGTGTTTTTCATGTGAAAGCCCTTCCTTTTTAAATTATAATCTAGTATAATTGTTATGTAAATATCTATTTGGGGGTACATTTAGTGTCAGACTTAACTCACCTTGCCGAAAGTCAAGGCTTTGAAACTTTCAGGCACGCATACAGAGCTGCCATCAAAGAAGTCAGAACCAAGATCGAAATCCTGAGTGAAGATTTTGCCGTACGTCACGACTATAATCCCATACATCATATGGAAAGACGACTGAAATCACCCGAAAGCATTGAAGAAAAACTACAGCGCTACGGCAAAGAGATATCCATCGAATCCGCAAGGGAAAATATAATGGACATCGCCGGCATCAGAGTCGTCTGCAACTTCATAGACGACGTTTATGCCATAGCAGATATGCTCATGGAGCAGAACGATATTACACTGATCGCAAAAAAGGACTACATAGAAAATCCTAAGGATAACGGTTACAGAAGCCTTCACCTCGTACTCTCGGTACCGGTATTTTTACTTAACGGGTGTGAAAGCGTGCCCGTCGAAGTCCAGATACGCACAGTAGCCATGGATTTCTGGGCCAGCCTCGAGCATCAGCTCAGATACAAGAAAGGCAAGGAGCTCACCACGAAGATAAACTTTGAACTGAAAGCCTGCGCAGAAGTCAGCGCCAAACTGGATAAGCGCATGCAAGGGTTGTTCGACGAGATAAATACTATGGAATAAAAAAGCTGTCCTCCGCCGGCCTCTTAAGAAGCTGCGGAGGACATTTTTTAATAACCAAGTTCTTTCAATATCTCTTTTACCTCATCCTTGCAGCTGTCTTCTACATCCGCATATACTGCGGTGTTATCTATCATAGAAATTACTTTATACGTTCCGCCTGAAGATAAGGTATATTTTGCGTGGTTCTTACCGCTGACTGAGGATTCGGAGACTATAGATCCTTTAGTTTCCTCAAACAGACTCCTGTTATTGTCAAAAAACGCGGAAGCAGTATCGGCGCCGGACAACACATAGAATTCGATCTGTTGACCTCCCTGTCCATCTATCGCTATGTAAGCGCTTTTTACATGATCATACTGAGCAAACTGTTCTTTTACATTTATTACCTCATATCCGTTTTTTTCCATAGCCGCCGCAAAGCCTTTTGCAGTTAAAGGCTCTTTAGATCCTGTGAGCGTCGCTATAAGAGCCACAGTGGCCACAAGCGCTGCCGCAGCGCCTATTATTAAAAACTTCAGACTTCTTTTCATCTGTCTCTTATGCGAGGAGGTACAGATCATCCAGCCCCTGAAGATCCATCAGAACCCATATCGCATCGTTTACCTCCATCCTCGTATTAAAATAACCGAAGCTAAATCTGATGAGACTCTCCTCTTCTCTGCCCAGCGCTTTCATTAGGCGAGGAGCATTGAAATCTCCGCTTTTCACAGCTATTTTGTTCTTCCTCATGAAATCTTTTACTTCTTCGGCTGAAAAACCCTCGACGCTGATGGCTACAGTAGGTATTCTGGTATTGGTGCCGAAATCCCCGTACACAGTAACGTTTTTCATAGAACTCACTGACTCGAAAAAACGCTTGGCCAGCCTGTGGGGGAAAATACTTATCCCATATATGCCTTTTTCAAGTATGAAATCTATGGCGGCGCACAATCCTCCCAGCTTTTTCTCATCCGGCTCCGGCAGATCCTCAAGAACCTTCTCGTCCAGAGAGACGCCTTTCTTGAGACATATGCCGCCTGTGCCATAAGGCGCCATCAGCTTTTTATGGCCGGTAAAGCAAAAGGCGTCGATCTGCATGCCCTCCAGATTTATGGGAGTAGCTCCAACTGTCTGACATCCGTCCACTATCAGTTTCAGGTGATTCTTTCTGGCTACAGCGCCGATCTTTTCCATATCTGTGATATTTCCTGTGACGTTGGATCCGTGGGAACACACGATGGCTGCAGTATCATCCCTGACAGCCTGCTCTAAAAGATCATACTTTAAAACGCCGTATTGATTCACCGGTATGTATGTCACTGTACTTCCGCCATCCTCCAGTTCCCTGAGAACATCAAGGACTGCGCCGTATTCCATATCTGTGGAGATTATGTGTTCACCGGGCTTTACCAATCCCATTACAGCGGCTCTGATGGCCTGCCTTCCGCCCTGTGTGAGAATTATATCTCCCTTGCAGCCCAGAAGTCTATACAATCTGTCCTTCGCATCCTGACAAGATGCAGGCGGCGCGTTTTTTACCGTTTTTGGTTTGACGACTGTAGTCGCCGCATTGTTTAAATAAGTCATGACTTCTCACCTCTTAATTTCTACATGGATTGACTCCATGACGCAAAGCGCCGCTTCCTGACGTTTCGGATCATTGCTGGCTACGCACGAGACATCTACTATTATTGGAACTTCAGGCATAGCTGCCTTTGCCACTACGATGTTTGATATTACGCATATATCAGTGACAACTCCTACGAACTCTACGCTACCGTACTCTTCCTTATGGGTATGAAGATATTCCCCCAGCTCATATGAACCGAAAGTAGGCTTGGAAAAGACCAGATCCTGCTCACCTTTGAGGCCGGCTATCTTGCCGTAAAGCTGCCACCCGTCCTGGCCGTCAAGGCAGTGTTCCACGGGCAGGTGTCTGCCCTCCTGAGTTTCCATATAATGGCGGTCGTGAGTATCCATCGTAAAGATTATCTGTCCTTCTGTCCCCATCTTCCGGTATTCTTCTATCTTGCCGGCTATAGGCTCTTCGAGAGCCTCTGCGCCCTTAAATCCAAGGGAACCAGTAACAAAGTCATTTTGATAGTCGACCACTATAAGCAGTTTTTTCATCTTCTCCTCCTATCGCTCTTTGGCATTTTTCGGTTGATGCCGGTCATCTCTTTAAGGCAATGTGAGAATATGATACAATATTCTCTCTGTCGCATCCGGCAGTCGTTATATATAAGGCTGTTATTGTACGATAGCCTTTGTCAGAATCCATTCAGTCCAGTTGACATAATATTTGCCCAGAATGTGAGTATTATCGCTGGTATACTCGGCTCTCAGGTTTCCGTTCTCATCATCAAAGATCTCATTTACATCTATATAAAAGATTTTTTTATTGTCTATGAACTGCGAGATCCTCTCGTTAAAGCTGTTGATGTTGGTGTTATTGAATACGTTGTCGCTGTCAGAACGGGCGGCGGCTACATGAAGGTTCCCCTCTATAAAGAGAAGAGAGTCGGGAGCCTTCGCTCTTATATAATCTACCAGCTCTTTATATTTTTGCACGGTATTATCCTGATTATAACCTAATTCATTTATACCCAGCATCAGATATATCTTTCCATACTTCTTGCCGGAAAGAAGCTGGTCGAGATTTACACTGCCTATGCCGGCAACGTTTACCGTCTTCTCTTTAACATTATACACGCTCATACCGGTATTTGCAAAGAAATCAGCCCCCTGTACCTGTCCGTATTCCGAGAGTCCTAAAGTCCTGGAATCGCCTATGAACAGAGCGTCAGACAAATATGTGGGATCTGCCGCAGTAAACGGAGCGTCTTTAGGGTCTTTAACATCAGGTTCAGGCTGAGGCGGATTTTGTTCCTCTCGTTTATCTTCTCCGTCCTGGGTCTCCTCTGAAGGAGGCGCTTGTGTATCGTCATCTTTTCCGACAGGCGACTCTTCTAATATGAGCACTTTAAATGCCATTATGGTGAACAATACAAGGCATGAAATCATTATTAAAATCGAAAATGAATACTTTAATATATTTTTCATAAGTTTCCTCAAAATCTAAAATACATGAACGGATCGTTAAGTCCTATATACAAAAAGTACATGCAGGCCCAGAATATCACAAACAAGATCACCGAGCCGGCCACCCTGTTTCTTATGAGGCCAAAAAGTTTCTCCGGCAGCGAAGTACACATGATAAAACATATGACCATCAAGACTCCGTACATATCCAAATATTTAGCGAAGTCTCCCTCAAACACAGTATCGCTTCCGGTACCGGCAAAATCAAACAGTCTCTCTAAGTACACCAAGAGCTGACCCATATCGGTTATCGCAAATATCATCCATGACAGCGGTATGAGGAACAGCATATACAAGTGTCCCAGAGGGCGTATCTTGTCCATGATCTTTTTAAGTCCCGATTTTTCTATAGCTATCACCACGAACAGGAAGAGTCCCCAGATGATGAAGTTCCATCCCGCTCCGTGCCAGAATCCCGTCAGAAGCCACACTGCCAGGAGGTTAAAATACACTCTCGGGGCAGATCGTCTGTTTCCCCCGAGAGGTATATACACATAATCCCTGAACCAGCTTCCTAAGGTCATATGCCATCTTCTCCAAAACTCAGTCATAGTCACCGACTCGTAAGGATGTTCAAAATTGGCGGGTATTGTGAATCCCATCATTCTTCCCAGGCCTACTGCCATCATGGAATAGCCGTAAAAGTCAAAATACAGCTGGAAACTGTAAGCGAATATCCCCATCCATGCTACAGGCGCAGATATGCTCTCAAAACCTACTGCCTGTATATCGCTGAAGCAGCTTCCTATACGGTTAGCCAGCAAGACCTTAAAGCCCATGCCCAGGGCGAAAATCCTCAGTCCCTCATCAAAATTTTTAAAGGATGAAGCCCGCCTTTTCAATTCATCTTTCATATCTTTATACCGGGCTATAGGTCCCATGGTCAGTTTGGGGAACATAGTCAGGTATGCTCCAAAATCGGCAAAAGACGTCTCGGCTTTGACATCCCTCCTGTATACGTCTATAAGATACGAAATACTCTGAAATGTATAGAAACTGATGCCGAGGGGAAGCAATAAGTTTAAGGGATGCAGAAGCTGCCCGTCTCCTCCCAGTTTTTCCGAAATAAAATTGATATTCTCGAAGATAAAATCCGCGTATTTGAACACGCAGAGCCATAAAAGATTATAGGCGATGCCTATAGTCAGCAAGAATTTAGGCTTATCGCTCTTTTCTATAGACTTTCCAAAGAGAAAATTGACTATCACCGAGAGGATCAAAAGCAGTATATATTGAGGCTTGTCCACAGCCGATACGGCATAAAAACACAGGCTGCCCGCAAATAGCCATAAGTTTTTCCATTTTCTCGGTAGAAGAAAATATATGATTAAAAATATAGGTAAAAATACAAATATAAATTGTATGCTAGTAAACGCCATCTATTCCAAAATACTCCTACGATATTATCTTTAACTGCCTCAAAATCGGCTCTTTAATTGTATCATAAATGTATTAACTTATATAGGGGTATTTTACATTTCAGGCAAAAAAATATCCGCCGAATTTCGGCGGACTTTAATAATCCATATGGACATTTTCTCATTGCGATAGATCAGAAGAGGCTCTCAAACGGAGCGTCGTCTCTATTCGAGATTTTCATCTTCTATCATCCTGTATCCTATGCCCAGCTCCGTAAAAATATACTCGGGTTCGCCGGGATTCTTCTCTATCTTGCGTCTGATATTGGCCATATTGACTCGTAATATCCTGTTGTTGTCGTCTGCGTAAGGCCCCCAGACTTGTTCTATCAGAGACGAATACGTTATGACTTTACCAGAGTTTTGGGCAAGCATACTCACTATCTTATATTCTACTCTTGTGAGATGTATCTCCTTCCTCTCAACGGTCACAAGACGCTTTCCGAAATCCACCACGAGGCCTCTGGCAGAATAAGGTCTGGTGCTGTTTACCTTGTCGTCCACTATCTTATTGCTGTGTCTTATAGCCGTTCTTATTCTTGCCAGAAGTTCATCTGTGCCAAAAGGTTTAGTTATATAATCGTCGGCTCCCGCATCAAGAGCAGCTACTTTTTCCCGCTCCTGCACTCTGGCGGAAATCACTATTATAGGCAAGCTGGACCATTCTCTTGTCTGCTTTATTATATCTATACCGTCCATATCCGGCAGTCCCAGATCCAGAAGAACCAGATCCGGCAAAGCCGAAGTCAATATAGCAAGTCCCTCTTTTCCGCTGCCTGCTGTGACCGCCTTATAATCGCTGGCGTTCAAAGTTTTTGCGATAAAATCGCAGATGCTCTTTTCATCCTCGATGACGAGAACAGATAATTTCTGTACCATGATTTATTCCTCCGTTCCTTTAGGCAGATAAAAGTAAAATTCGCTTCCGCTGCCATGATTTCTGGCATTTATCTTTCCACCGTGGGCCGTCACTATAGTCTTGCATATAGAAAGCCCTATTCCCATTCCCTTATATCCGTCGGCCGTAGTCTGCCTGTCTTCTCTGTATCCTACTCCGTCAAATATGGTTTCTATCTTATCTTCATCTATGCCCACTCCGTAATCCCTTATGCGAAACCACACCTTGTCGTTTTCTTCGGAAACGCTGAGTTCCAGTGGCTTCGTGCTGTTTGCGTGTACCTGGGCGTTCTGCAATATGTTGCTTATAACCTGCTCTATCAGAAGAGGATCCATCATAATCATTATTACGTCGTCTGAGGGAAAGACTCTCAGCTGCGCGTCGGGAAACCTCTTCTTAAATCGGTCGACTGCCGAAGATATGACCTCGTCTACCGACTCCATGGACTTGTTAACCTTTGCCGTTTCATTGTTTATCCTGGTGACGGAGAGAAGGTTTTCAACCATATTCAAAAGCCAGCCGGCGTCCGATTTTATGTTCTCTACTATCTCATGCTTATCCCGGTCAGACAGCTCGTTCTCCATCTTAAGATATGAACTGCTGTTTCCTATTATGCCTGTGAGAGGAGTCCTCAAATCGTGAGAGATGGCTCTGAGAAGATTAGCTCTCATCTTCTCCTTCTGGACTTCCATGAGTTCTTTTTCCTGTGCGGCCAGAATCTTAGCCTGTTCTTTCATGTTGGTAGTCATAGCCGACGTCATGATATAGATTATAAACATGGCGGCAAAAGTGATAGGATAACCCTCTAACGTGAGGTTGAGCTTATGATAAGGAAAAGTAAAAAAATAATTTATACTTATTACTGAAAGCAACGAGAATAAAAACCCCCACACGTATCCGTAAGTATATCTGGCAACCAGCACTATACCCAGGATATAGAACATAGTTATGTTGACATCGGGGTTGGCCACTATGCCCTGGAATATGAGTGCAATAAATGTTATCCCCATCAATACCAAAAAGAAGGTCATGCAGTCTCTCTGATGTATCTTTTTCAGCTCGTCCTTATTAAAAGAATACTCATACGGCGTACTGCCGCTCTTTTTCCATATCTTCAACGCCATTCCTCCTAACCATATGATATATTCAAGTTGCGTTAAAATGCCGCTAAACTTTCATCAAATCCTGAATTTCCGTGATTATTCCCATCAGCCTCACTATCTTTATTCAACACATTTTATAATAAATAAAATTTTAAGCTTTTTCAAGGGAATTTCACAACAGATGCAGATATTTCATAATATAAAAATATAACTGTCTAATGAAAGGAGTTTTATTTTGGTTAAGAATCCTTATATAGGAATGCCCATAGAAATAACAGACTGGGAAGATACGCCTTGTGAAGGCTGCTCGACCGGAGGTTCCGGCAGCGATAACAGCCCTGACTCCGGAAATACCGGAGGAAGCGCGGGAAATGACAACAACTGGCAGAATGACGGTACTTTTGACAGCATGTACTTAGGCAGCCTGCCTATAGCCATGTGTTACGTGCCTAATCAGAGATGGAAGACCACATATTCTCTGGATAAAGCGCTGACGGTGGGTACCGTTTTTCCTGAACTTGACTTGCCTTTTAAAGGAGGTATGAAAAGATGAACAGAGCTGAACTGATGCGCAAAATACAGGAAACAGGTTTTGCTCTTTATGATCTCACCCTGTTTTTAGATACTCATCCACAGAATCAAATGGCTCTCGATTACTTTACGGACGTACAGAAAAACCATACCGAGCTTCAGGCAGAGTATGAGATGATGTACGGTCCTCTGACAGCATTTGACACCAATACGGAACACGGCTGGACATGGATCCAGGATCCGTGGCCTTGGGAACTGGAGGTTTAGCATATGTGGAATTATGAAAGAAGATTAGAATACCCTATAAAGATAAAAAATCCCAATCCGGCCCTGGCAAAGTTCATAATAAGTCAGTACGGAGGTCCTCACGGCGAGCTCGGAGCTTCGCTGCGCTACCTTTCTCAGCGCTGTTCCATGCCGTACAGAGAAGTAGCCGGAATACTCAACGACGTGGGTACAGAAGAGCTCGCTCATCTGGAAATGGTCTGCACCATCGTCCATCAGCTCACGAGAAACATGACGATAGAAGAAGTGAAGGCCGCAGGCATGGAAGATTACTTCGTCGATCACACCGCAGGTGTATATCCTCAATTTGCTTCAGGTATGCCGTTCTCTGCGGCCACCTTCTCCGTAACCGGAGACGCTATAGCGGATATCCAAGAAGACATGGCAGCAGAGCAAAAAGCCCGTCTGACTTATGACAACATTCTCAGAATGGCCGACGATCCCGATGTCATCGACCCGATACGGTTCCTCCGTGAACGTGAGATCGTACATTATCAGCGTTTCGGTGAAGGTCTGAGATTCATACAGGATAAACTGGACAGCAAAAACTTTTATGCAATAAACCCTGAATTCGATATGAGATAACTTTTGCGAAAAGCGTCTGTCTGGCAGGCGCTATAGATCAAAGCTTTTAAAAATGCGAACATCCTCTCGTCCACTGGACCGAAAGTATGTTCGCATTTGTTGTAATCGCCGGCTTCATCTTAGGTCAGAAGGCAGACCAGATTGTTAAAACTCAGCCGCGATTTAAAAAGCCGCGCCGTCTAAAAAAGCAGACATTTCATGGGATCATCATCAGACAGCAAGAGAATGAGTCATGAACCGCATCCTCAAGCGGCGCCCTGCTCTTTTTACTGATTACTGATACATCATATCCGAAATATATACCAGCGGCGCGCAGATGACGAGAATAGTCAAAAACTCTAAGATTCCTTTTCTGAACTTTTTCATTTTACTTACCTCCTAATATATGAACTTTCTTATGTTATGTTCATATTGTACCACTACCACTGTCCAATAATCAGGACTTTGGTCTGTGCCGGAGGAAGTTTTTATGTCAAAATATCAATTGTATCAAGAGCATGTAACAGACAGTTCCACCTATTATACTCAGCAGAGTGTTTCTCTTCCATATATGAAGCGCCGCGACCAATGAGCATGATATTATCTCAGGCATGCCAAAAGGGGCGGAGATAAAGGTTATATTTTTCAGGCAGAACACCACCAGCATCCCCATTATAGCATAGGGCAGCACTTTGCCCAGATACACTATATATCCGGGAGTGGGGCGGTCACCTCCGAAGATTACGAACGGGAAAAATCTGAGTATAATAGTCACTGCGGCAGAAACAGCAATGATCAATATAGTATGTGTGTCGTTCATCAGTCGTCTCCTCCCTCATCTTCTATTATGCTCTCTCGTGAAAGCTTACTTCTCATGACAGTAAGGGCCGCAGTTATACATAGCATGGCGGTAATCAAAAAATTATCTGCCCCAAAAATCAGAAGACATACCACCGAAGCTATGACGCCTGTCAAAGCGGCCCGATGATCTTTTGTGCTCAGCCACTGGTCTACGAAGATGGTGACAAACAAAGCTGTGAGGGCAAAATCTATCCCTTCAGTGCTGAATGTTATGAGGCCGCCCAAAACAGAACCCATGACTCTTCCTGTTATCCAGTAAATCTGGTTGAACATGGACAGGAAAAAATAATATCTGTGTCTGTCTCTGACTCCTCTCACACTCTCGTCGCTGCATATGAGCGAGTAAGTCTCATCGGTGAGGGCAAAGATCAAGTAAGGCTTCTTCTTTCCCGCTCCCTTGTATCTGTCGATCATGGAAATGCCATAAAAAAGATGTCTGGCGTTTACCATCACTGCCGTCAGCGCCGTAGTTATGAGAGGCGCCCCTGCAGCTATGAGGTTTACCATAACATATTGCAGTGAACCTGCATATACAAAGACGCTGGACAAGGCGGCCCACAAGAGTCCGTAACCCTTGGTTTTCAATAAAATTAACCTATCCCCAGCACTATATAGCCTGCAAAGACAGGTAGCGAAGCCCTGAAAGCTCTCTTTATATCAGAATTATCTGTCGTTCTTTTCATATATCTGTATCGCCTTTCTGGCCGTATCTATATATTCGTCTATGACCGTTTCCGGAGACGTTATCCTTATACTGCCGCCAAAGTTCATGACCCATGTGAGAAAGAGAGGGCTGACTGCAACTTTAACCGCCGCCTCAAAAGTATCCTGATCTCTTTCTTTCATCACCACATCACGTCCGAACCTGTCTATTATTACACCTGCCATCTTATTGTCGCAAAGCAGCGTTACCTGCTCGTCTCTTCCTCCGTACATCCCGAAGGTCTTCTTGGAATATAATCCCATATCGAAATCTTTAAACAGCTGGGCTCCCTGCCTCTTTTCGGCGCAGACTCGTATGCCCAGCATCTTATCTACTCTGTAATGTTTGATGATTCCGCTTTGGCTGTCATAGGCTATCATGTAATAATTCTCATCATCCCAGGTCAGCACCCACGGGCTTACTTTGTAGACTTGTCCGTTCTTTCTCAGCTGCTTCTGCTTCTTTACATTCCATTCATAATACTGAAAGGAAATCTGTCTGTCCTCTGATATTGCTTTATGTATATCGTCAACCACATAATAAATGCTCTCGTTCATCGCTTTTATACGATTGGCCACGAATACCTGGCGTTGCAGCTCTTTAGCCTCGTATCTGCTCAGAAGGTTTTCTATCTTTCTTATGAGCGTCCTGCTCTTCTTGTGAGTTATAAACTTGGAAGACTGTACAGAATCTACCAGCAACTTAAGCTCCGGAAGCTCAAAGTCTCTGCTGGCAAGGTGGTATCGTACTTCTTTTCCTCTACGCTGCTGTATATCCATGCCGAAAGTTCTGAGCACGTCAAAGTCGTCGTACAGACTTTTTCTCTCGGAATCTATACCATATCCCCTCAGTGCAGTTATTATCTCGCCCATGGTAAGCCCGTGCTTATCGTCGGTATTTTGTTCCATTATCTTCATCAGATATAATATTTTAAGTTTTTGATTGGAATGTTTAGCCATATTCTAAGGATTACAGTTGCCACAGGGTTCATATCCCATACTCATGAGGCTCTTGCGGCTCGTCTTCGTCTCCTCTCTGTTTTCTGATTTTATCTTATCTGCACTGGCACACTCTGGTAGATGGAATTTTTTTGTGCTGTTGTTCAGTACATAGAGCTGATCCGACTGTTCCAAAGCAGGTTTGTCATCATCTACGGGCATAGAAGTATCTGCTCTTTGGCTGTCGCCGGTGGCATAATCTATCACGATTCCCGGCTGGACATTATATACAAACACGTTGAAGGAAACTCCTTCTCCGGAGTCTTCAACCGAATATGCTTCCATAACTACGCCTCTTGCCACCAGATCGTCTCCCTCATATACGGGAGTGACTCTATAGAGAACTCTGTTGCCCGTTTCCTTTACGTAATCGGCCACCTCATCTTCAAAGGGAAGCATGCCCTCTACGTTCATATATCTGGTGCCCGTTATCAGATTTTTTTCGTTGGCATTTTCTCCCGCCAACTGAAATCCTATCAGATGACACCTGTTATACAGATATTTATCGGAGATCAGATCATCATACCTGACTGTATGCCAGCCGCTGGGTTTTATCTGCCCTATGCTCCCCCTCTTCTCCGTCGGCATAGTCTCTGTGCTTATCATCGCATAAGCCTGTCCGCACCTGCCCAGACTGTCCAGCTGACTGTAGTTTTCAAAGGAATCAGCAGCCATGTCTTCCCGGCTGAAATCCGGCGCATTACCGGAGAGGGTCACATATGGTTCTCCGTAAAATTCGGGAATATCGCTCAGCTGCTCATAGGATACCTGGGAACTTTGATCTGCCGCAGTCTGAATTTGACGGTCTCCGCAGCCGCTTAAAGATAATACGGCGGCCAGAAGGATGACTGCCACCATAGTTTTAAATCTGTTTTTCACTTCAGTACCTTCCATAAAAGTAGTTTTAGATCATTATACATCAGAGAGCTCTTCATTTCAAAACTAAATTATAATAACAGACGCGCTATATATCTCATGCCGTATATCAAATAGAGATTCCCGGGCGGCATGCCCGGGAATCTCTGTTTGTGTGATTGATGTATTAAAATCATTATCTCACCGGCGGCTTCCATATGCCCTCATTGTCTATAGGCGCCATATGGATCTCGCCTGATGAAATCAGAGGACTTTCTTTAAGAAACTTTTAGTTCTCTCATGATGCGGATGTTCAAATATCTGTTCAGCGCTGCCGCTCTCGACCACTTCTCCTTCGGCCATAAAGATTATGTCATCTGCCACCTCTTTGGCAAACCCCATCTCATGAGTCACCACCAGCATGGTCATACCTTCTTCTGCCAGTTTCTTCATCACATCCAGAACTTCCCCCACCATCTCGGGATCCAGAGCCGAAGTAGGTTCGTCAAAGAGTATTATCTCAGGGTCCATCGCCAGCGCCCTGGCTATGGCGACCCTCTGTTTCTGACCTCCGGAAAGGTTTCTCGGATACGCTCCCGCCTTTTCTTCAAGGCCTACCAGTTTAAGCAAGTCCCTAGCTTTTTCCTCGGCGGCGCCTTTCTCCTGTCCTTTCACGTGTACGGGAGCTATCGTTATGTTATCTAAGACGGTGAGATGGCTGAAGAGGTTGAAATTTTGAAAAACCATGGCCATCTTCGTCCTCATCTGCTGCAGATTTTCTGAAGTGACACTCTGGCCGTCCACCTCTACCGTTCCCCCGTCAGGTATTTCGAGCATGTTCAGACATCTCAAAAGAGTACTTTTTCCGGATCCGGAAGGCCCTATTATGCACAAGACTTCTCCGTCCTCGACGGTGATGTCCACTCCTTTTACAGCATGCAGCCCGTTGAAATGTTTATGTATACCGGTAGCTTTTATCATCTTATTCGCCCTCCTTTGCCAAGCGTTTTTCAAGAGCTGCCACGCCTCTTGAGAGAGGGAAAGTGAGAGCCAGATAAACCACGGCGGCTCCTATATACGCCGGGAATGTGGCCAGAGTAGCCGCATTCCAGAGCTGAGCGCTTCTAAGTATTTCTACGATGCCCACATATGACAGCACTGCGGTCTCTTTGATAAGCGTTATAAATTCGTTTCCGAAGGAAGGAATGACAATCCTGAAAGCCTGCGGCAAAACGATGAGTCTGTTTATCTGACCCTTGCTCATGCCAAGAGACTGGGCAGCTTCCACCTGTCCCGGATCCACAGCCTGAATACCTCCTCGTATGACTTCGGCCATATATGCTGCACTGTTGAGGCCGCATACTATCATAGCCGGTATTATGAGTTCAGGCCATTTAAACGGTATTCCGTTCTGCTGCAGCAGATACGGGATGCCGAAGGCCATTATGAGGGCCTGAACTATCATAGGAGTTCCCCTCACTATCTCTATGTATATCTTTGCTATCGCCCTTACCAGTTTGTTGCGAGACTGTTTCATCAGCGCAAATCCAAGACCTACAGCCGCTCCAATAACTACGGCAAACAGGCTGACTCCTATGGTGGCAGGCGCGCCTTTGAGCGCTATCAATATTCCTTGCAGATACAATTCCATTACTCTTTCATTTCCTTTGCAACTTTTTATCTTTTTCTTTAAACATAATTATACAAAACTTTGTATAAAAACGCAACACTTTTTTCCATATTTTTACCAGACACCTAAAATTTTCCGCTGTTTTATAAGCTTTGCCGAAAGCGAGGCATCCGGCGCCGATGCCATGAGCAGCGCAGATCTCTGATGTTTGCTGCATTTTATCGGCAAAGTAAAGACAAGGGCCTGACTGCCCTTGTCTTTTCTATAAATAATCACACACCGCACTCGATGCCGGCGCGGGACCATATAATAATTCCGGTTTTAACAATAATGTCTGATAAAAGTCCTCACCGCAGCATATAGTACTTTTTCAGTATACAACAACTTCAGCAATTTATCAAGTTAACAAATTATCAATACTGCAAAATTTATATCCCTGTTCCTTCCAGCCCTGAATGAGCTCCTGTAATATCTTGCTGTTAGTCTTAGAAGTACTGTGAAGAAGAACTATAGCTCCTGGGTGTATTCTGCCGTTGAGTTTGTTGAGAGCTTCTTCTCTCGTGGGCTGTTTATCTTCGTACCAGTCCACATAAGCCAGGCTCCAGAACACAGTCGTGTATCCCATATCTGAGGCTTGTTTCAGATTTTCTTCACTGTATTTGCCCTGAGGAGGTCTGTATATCTTTTTCATATCCTTGCCGGTAGTCTCTTTATACAGGGCTTCCAGATCTTCGAGTTCCTTTTTAAATGCTTCTTTTTCTGATATGGAAGCCATGTCGGGATGGTGCATGGTATGATTCCCCACCGTATGGCCTTCTTTTTCCATTCTCTTGACCAGATCCGGGCTCTGCTCAATGTAATTGCCTACAAGAAAAAAGGTCGCCGGAACTTCCTCTTCTTTTAACACGTCCAGAATATCTGACGTATATCCGTTTTCATATCCGGCGTCAAAAGTCAGATAGATGTTCTTTTCCTCCGCGCCTTCTTCATCTATATAATAGGCTCCGTATTCTTTCAGGTATTCTGGCGTGGCATTCCCTACCGGCGCTGCGCCTTCCTGCTGAAAAGAAAGCCCCCAGCTGGTCTGGGCGGAAACTTCTGCTGATTCCTCTTCTCTTGTATCAGAACTTCTGCTTTCGCCGGCAGTCTTCTCTTCATTGGCTGTCCCGGCCATGGGCCGGCCGCTGCCTCCTATGACTCCGAAGACGAGAGCCCACATGCTCATACCTATGACGGCCACGACTCCGAAGCTGAAAATCATTTTTTTCTTCATAAAAAATCACCTCATAACAAGTTATGAGGCGACATGTTCTTTTAGTATATTTTCTTGTTTTTAACTCTACCTACTACGCAGATTATCAGAATCGCACCGGCGCCGGTTATAAGAGTGGATACCAGCAGAAGCTCACTCGCGCCTCCGGCGTCCAGTATTTTTCCTCCTATGAGAGTGGCAAATATAGTTCCCACAGTAGTCATTATCGTATAAAGAGACTGGCCCTTTACTGCCTCGCCTTTGTCCATTATCTCGTCTATGAAACATACCATCGCCGGCAGAAATATTCCGAAGGCCGCAGGCTGAAACAGCTGGGCTATGTAGACCATAGTAACACTGTCGGCTATGTAGGCGCATAATATCTTCATAAAAAAGCTTACCGCCCCTATTTTCAGGAGCGTTTTGCAGGATATCCTGCTGTGTATGATGTCGAAAAGGAAGAGAGCCGGGATCTCAAGCATAGCCATAAGCGACAATATTCTTCCCATATCTCCGCCGTCTCCACCGACGTTCTGAACGATCTGAAGCATGAAATTATTAAACACGGAGTTGCTGAAAAACAATCCGACTACGCCTATGCTGACTGCCACGAACAATTTGTTTCTCTTTATAAATCTGCCGAAATTTATATCCTCTGCCGCATCTGCCGACGACAGCGATTCTTTTGAATCCTCCTCCGCCATCTCGCCCTTCTGAAGACCGACGGCAGTCTGCTCCACCTCGCGTACAGCGCAGGCTCTCCTGAAATGCTTCTTGACAATCCACAGCGTTATGAACATCATTATCAGTACTACCTCGCTGGTCACAGGCAGTATCTGAGTTCCCGCCTTCTCGGTCAGAGCGCCCAGAAACGAACACAGTATTGAATACGACAGCGATCCCATGGCTCTGTTAATGCCGAATTTTATCTTGTGTCCGCTCTCTTCCAGCTTAAAAGCCAGAGAGTTGAACAGAGGCTGCAGCGCCGTATCCCATGCCACCAGCATCACGAACACCACAGACAAGGCGATGGTCGCTCTCTGTATGATAAAACTGAGAGCCGTAAAAACCATCATCCCTACTGTCACTATCTGGGTAAGCCCTATCAGGGATATCTTTTTAGATCTGTCGGCGATATCCGCAAGAACAGGCTGCAAAAATACAGCTGCCACGCTGCCGACAGCCAAGATCACACCTATCTCTGAATTAGAGTATCCTCTGCCTAAGAGAAATGCGGACGCAAAGCTTCCGATAATGGCATACGTCATCCAGTATGTGGCGTGGACGGCTCCGTACTCTATATTTAATATTTTTCTCATCTAATTTTCAACTGTCCCTTCCGCCTGTCATAAAAATCTCTCGAGGTATCTGAGAGTTCTCACCATCTGCGATACATAGCTGTTTTCATTATCGTACCACGCTACTACCCTCACTTCATATATCTTGGTACCGCATCTTTGAGCAAGGGTCTGAGTGGCGTCAAAAAGCGAGCCGTATTCCATGCCTATTATATCGCTGGAAACCAGTTCTTCTTCTGTATATCCGAAGGATTGGCTGGCCGCCGCCTTCATGGCCGCATTGATACCCTCTACGCTTACGCTCTCGGTTTCATCTTTTAACGTGGCGTCTAATATGGTGATGGACCCCGACGGCACCGGAACTCTCTGAGCCGAACCTATGAGTCTGCCGGAAAGCTCCGGTATTACCAGCCCTATAGCCTTGGCCGCTCCTGTGCTGTTAGGCACTATATTTACTGCGCCGGCTCTGGCTCTTCTCAGATCGCCTTTTCTGTGAGGGCCGTCCAGCAGCATCTGATCCCCCGTATAAGCATGAATAGTAGTCATGAACCCCGTTCTGATTTCTCTGTAATCGTTGAGAGCCTTTGCCATAGGCGCAAGGCAGTTGGTGGTACACGACGCTGCGGAAATCACGTCGTCCTTCTCGGTGAGAGTCTCATGGTTAGTTCCGTAGACTATCGTAGGAAGGTCATCTCCTGCCGGAGCAGAGATCAGCACCTTTTTAGCCCCGGCTCTGATATGGGCGGAAGCTTTCTCTTTAGAAGCGAAGAATCCGGTACACTCAAGCACTATATCTATGCCCATGTCTTTCCATGGCAACTTTTCGGGATCTTTTTCTGACAATATCTTTATTTCTTTTCCGTCTACTGTTATAGAGTCATCGCCGCTGGTAACAGCGTGATTTCTGTAGCCCCCCTGTACGCTGTCATATTTCAGCAGATGCGCCAGCATCTTCGGTTCTGTCAGATCGTTGATCGCCGCTATCTCCATATTATCGTCTGCAAATATCTGTCTGAAAGCAAGTCTGCCTATTCTTCCAAATCCGTTTATAGCGATTTTGATCATAAATACTCCTCCTCTTTCTATTCCTTTATGTGAAAGGCGAAATATCCGCCCCCTGTTTCTGACCGTAAAGAGGTCATATATAAATATTTATACCCATTAACCGTCTTTTTACAAATTTTACTCTCATTTTTGGTTACAGTCAACATGATTACAGAGACCGGCTGTGATGTGATGATCACCTTCTCATCAGCTTTGCCACTACTTCTGTCGCGCCTGTCCAGGGAAACATATCCACGGGAGTCGCCTGACAGAACTCATACCCGTCGTTGGTCAGATATCTGATGTCTCTGGCCATAGTGGCCGGATCACAGGAGATATATATGATTTTCTCCGGGGCAAGCCGGCATACAGCCTCAAGCAAACGCTGATGACATCCTGCTCTCGGAGGATCCAATATGACCACGTCCGCCCGGTCCACGAAGATGCCTTCATCGTCGCCGCCTTTCATCAGTTTCGGCAGCTCCTCTTCTGCCAGCCCGGACACATACCGCGCATTTACGATACCGTTTATCACCGCATTTCTGTTGGCGTCTATGACTGCCTCCCTCACCGATTCTATGCCTATAACCCGGCCGTCTCCGCCGGACTTTCGCATGTAATCCGCAAAGAAAAGACCTATAGTTCCGACTCCGCAGTAAAGGTCCAGCACCGTCTCGTCTCCTTTAAGATCAGCATACTCCAGAGCTCTTTTATACAATTTCTGCATCTGAGCCGGATTTACCTGATAAAATGACAGCGGTGAAATTTCAAATTCAAGACCGGCTATTCTTTCGGTTATGAAAGGTTTCCCTGCCAGGGTGATACATTCGCTGCCGTAGATGTTTCTGCCTTTTTTATTTACATTGATGATCACGCTTTCCAGGCTGAGCTCCACTTTCTCTCCGTAAAGTCCAATCTGAGGCGGAAGCTGAGATATGGCCTCGTCCAGCATTTCCGCCAGCTTTGCAGCGTTAGGTATACCCTTGCCGTTTATCACCAGAATCACCATCACTTCTCCTGTGCCGGCAGCTGTTCTGACTACGAGGTGTCTCATCAGACCCTTGTCCCAGCGCTCATCATAAGAAGTTATGTTGTCTTCTCTCATGAACCTGCGGAGAGCTTCCGCTGCGGCCATAGCCGCAGGAGACTGGAGAAGGCAGTCTTTGCAATCTGTCACATCATGGCTCCCGGCCTTATAAAATCCTATCCGCGGTTCGTGTACAGGCTCTGCTACGCCTCCTTTTTTAGTTATGAGGCCTCCTGTGCTGACCGGCATCGAAGCTTTGTTCCTGTAGTGAAAAGGTTCTTCCATACCTATAGTGTCCTTCACATCAGGCTCCTGTATGCCGCCGAGGCGCATGAGCTTGTCCCTGACTTGCTTTTTCTTCAGAGCCAGCTGGCTCTCGTATTTCGTTTGCTGATATATACATCCGCCGCATCTTTCGTCATAAGGGCAGAGAGCCTCCTGTCTCGACGAAGAAAGTCTCGTATATTCTGCCACACGGCCGAAAGCATAATTTTTCTTAACCTTGGTCAATTCAGCTAAGACAAAATCTCCTATAACTGCTTCTCTGACAAATACGGCGAGCCCGTCGGCCCTGCCTATGCCCTGGCCCTCCGTTGAAATGTCTTCTATAGTTATCTGAACTTTATCTCCTCTTTCCATACTTTATGTAATCCTCCGGTGTATTTATGTTTATCAGTTTATCCTGCTGTATCTTTACCGTGCGGTATCCCGTCGCCTCGAGTATATCCCTCGCTCTGTACTTTCCCATGAGAAGCAGTTTCTCTATAATCGATCCTGCGTTCCTGGGATATACACCTATCAGCGGTTCTATGCCGTTATCTCCTGAGGCGATCACAGGTACGCATCCTGTATCATCTAAAGAGAGAAAAACGCCAGTCGCCTTCTCGGCTACTGAAAAATCTGCAAAAGGACAGTCGCAGGGTACGACCATCAGAGCCCTGCTTTCGCACACAGAAAGAGCAGTAGCTATCCCCGCCATGGGGCCTTTTCCCGTCAGTTTTTGGCTGTCGGCTATAAGTGAAAATCCACAGGGAGCAGGACCTTTTGCAGAAGAAAAGAGCCGCTCACTGTAGAGGCCCATGTTCTCTGCCAATGTCTGCGAAAAAGTGAGATCTCCTAAGACAAGCCCAGCCTTGTCAGAACCCATCCTCTCGGACTTTCCGCCCGCCAATATCAGCAGTCCTATAGAATTATCCCGAAAAATTTCTCTGTTCATAGGTACTTTTCATCCGATTTGTTGTATAATTTCAGTGTAACAGATTTCAGAGGTGACTACAATGGAGAAATTGGGTTTTTACTACAATATGAATACCTGCGTGGCATGCGGAGCCTGTCAGGTGGCCTGCAAAGACATTCACGATCTCAAAGCGGGGGAATTTTTCCGCAGAGTTGCCGTTCTAAGCGAAGGCCCTTATTCGGGAGCATGCAACCACTGTGAAGAAGCGGCCTGTGTCGAGGCCTGCCCTACAGGCGCCATGTACAAGGACGGCGACGGAACTACTCAGCATGACGACGGAAGGTGTATAGGCTGCGGAGCCTGTATGTGGAACTGCCCCTACGGGGCAGTGTCTTTCAGCAAGAGCCGCGGAGTTTCCCAAAAATGCGACTCCTGCAAAGAACGCCGAGATCAGGGGCTTGAGCCCGTATGCGTTTTAGCCTGCCCCACCTTTAGCATAAAGTTCGGCCCCTTAGAAGAGGTGACGGCAGATATGAGCTTTCTTCCAAATCCCGAGAAGACACGTCCCTGTCTCTATATAAACAAGCCTGAGAAAAGACTGGTGATAAAGGAGGCAGGATCAACACATGAATAAATACGTTATAATCGGAGCAGGCATAGCGGGCATAGAGGCCGCAAAAGCCATAAGAGAGCGAGACTCTGGCGGCCTCATAAACATATTCACTGCAGAAAAAAATCTGCCGTATTCTCGCCCCATGCTCACCAAAACACCTTTCGCAAGTTTCGATCCTTCGGACTGGATCATACATGATCGTTCATGGTATGAAGACCTGGGTATTTCACTTCACACAGACCGCAGGATCACTTCCATAGACAGCGGCGCTATGCACATATGCGACGGCGAGAAGATATATTTTTACGACAAACTCATCCTGACTCTCGGAGCGGAAAGCTTTGTACCGCCTATTGCAGGCGTAGGCAGCAGAGGCGTCTTTACCATAAGACGAAGCGAAGATATATACGATATAAAAAAAGCCTGTAAAGCCGGATCTAAAGCCGTGATCATCGGCGGCGGAGTCATAGGCCTTGAAACGGCGGCAGAATTATCTCGCTACGGAGTTCATGTCACTGTGCTGGAAGCCATGCCATATCTTATGACCAGACAAATAGACCGGGAGCTCTCCGATATGATCTGCCGGAAGCTCTCCGGCATCGATATATATACCAATGTTAAAATATCCTCTATAGACGCCTCGCCTTCCGAAAATCAAGTTAAAAGCGTCACTATCGAAAGCGGAGAAAAGTTTTGCTGCGACATGGTGATAATGGCCTGCGGCGTAAAGGCAGACACATCCATACTTCCGGATTCAGTATCTGCGCCCAGGGCCATCGATATAGACGACAGATGCCGGACTTCTGACAAAGATATATATGCCGCGGGAGACTGCGCTCAGCATAACGGTTTAAACTACGCATTATGGTCAGAAGCCATGGTACAGGGAAGGACAGCCGGCGCCAATGCGGCCGCAGATCTGACAGGCAAGGATTCGGGGCTCCTCCTCGAGAGTTGCGATACCTCCCTGATGATGAACACTCCTCAGATAAGCCTTTTCGCCTTAGGAGATATGGGAAAAGATCCGAACAAGGATTACGAAGTCCGCCGCTTCAGCTCTACTTTGAAAAAAATATTTTCTGTAAATCCTTCTCAGGGAGAATTCTTTGAAAAACAATATTGGGCAGACGGCAGGCTGGCAGGGGCGGCCATCATCGGCAATCTTTTTAGAATACAAGAGCTAAAAGACATGATAAATAAAGGCAGGAATGAGAAATGACTAAAAAGCAATATCTGAATTATTATGCCCTTCGTCTCTTTTTTCAGGATTACAGACAGTTTTGCGAGTTTTGCGGAAAGAAAATCACAGACGATCAGACTTACAGCGATCTTTTTTACGGAACGGACAGCGATATATACGTTCCTCTGTGGGCTTCTGTGGCTAAGACCGGCGAAGATATCCTGCTCAATCATGTGACTTGTGACGTAATAAAATTTTATAAAGAATACGGATATAAAACTGTAGACATGGACGGAAATCCGGCCGATTTTATAGGTCAGCAGCTGCGCTTCGCAGAATACCTCACAGCCTGCGGCCTCAAAGGTTCCATGGACGAAAGCGAGGCGAGCCGGGCCGTCGCGAAGTTTGAAGAACAATTTCTCACAGATACGATTCACACGATTTTGCTGGCTCTGAAAAAGTACGACGCTCCCGATTTCATAATCTTTCTTTTAGAAAAAATCATCTCCTGCGATTACTTCGACTGGGCTTTGGAACTTCTGCCTAGCGACCAGACGGGAGAAGAAAAATTGCTGAAAAAATCGGACTTTTACATGTGGAACAAGCAGTCTGAAATTCCGGTGGAAGAGCCGAAAAAGATCAGCGTAGCCAGCTTCTGCGACTGCGGAAGCAAATGTAAGATGCTGGCTACCGTCAGCGAAGGTTGTCTGCTTTCCATCGAGCCCGATACCGACGGAACTCCCCTTCGCTTTTCAGGATGTCCCAGGGGAAGAGCTTACGGTCATACTTACCTGACGTCAAAGAGGCTGAGGTTTCCTATGGAACGCATAGCCGCCCGCGGCGAGGGAAAGTTCAGAAGAATATCCTGGGAAGATGCCGTTTCTAAGATAGCCGAGGCCACTCGTCTGACAAAGAAAGAATATGGCCCCGGTTCTCGTTTTGTAATAAATGCGGCAGGAGTTTCCGCTGCCATAAGAGGCGACAGATTCATGAAGAATCTTCTGTCTTTAGACGGAGGCTATCTGGATTATTACAATTATTACAGCGCGGCCTGCGCCGCTTATATCGCCCCTTATATATATGGTAAAGTCCGGGCGGGCAATCACGAGTCCACATATGTGGATTCAAAGCTCATCATCATGTGGGGCTTTAATCCCGCCACATGCCACTACGGCCTCGGGACAAAAGATTATTTTATGAAGGCTAAGGAAAAAGGCGCCAAGATCATAGTGATAGATCCCCGCATGAGCGATACTGTCATGACCATGGCAGATACATGGATTCCTATCAGGCCGTCTTCAGATACGGCTCTCATCGACGCCATGGCTCATACCATCTGGAAGGAGGGGCTTCAGGATCAGCAGTTCATGGATAAATTCTGCATAGGATTTGATGAAGATCACATGCCTGACGGCGTTCCGACCGGGGAAAGTTATCACAGCCATGTGTTCGGTCTCAGAGACGGCGTCGAAAAGACTCCCCAGTGGGCTGAAAAAATCACCGGCATCCCTGCTTCTGTCATCAGAGAGCTGGCCATAGAGTACGCTTGTACCAAACCTGCCGCCCTGCTGCCCGGCTTTGCTCCCCAGAGAACCCTGGTTGGAGAGCAGGTGTGCAGAGGCTTTGTCGCTCTGGCCTGTATGACAGGAAACGTGGGTCTCAACGGAGGAAGCACCGGTATCCCTTATTTAAAGGAGGGTCACGACGCTCCCGGCATGAGTCTTTTAGATAACCCTTTTCCGGGAAAGATTCCCGTTTTCCAGTGGACTCGAGCCATAGATCGACCGGATACTGTAAACCCTGAGTATACCGGTCTCAAAGGGGTAAGCAAACTTGATTCCGGCATAAAAATCATCTACAGTTTGGCCAGCGGGATAGTGATGAATCAACATTCCAACTCCAACGATACGAAGCGCATACTTCAGACGGAAGGGAAACTGTCCTATCTGATCTTATCGGATCTGTTCATGACTCCCAGCGCTAAATTTGCCGATATACTGCTGCCGGGCGTTTCTTTCTTCGAGATAGACAACATCCCTTCGCCTTGGGCCGACGACGATTACCTGCTCTATAATCATCACATAACCGAGCCGCTGTTCAAAGGCCGGTTTGAATACGAGTGGATAAGAGAGGTCGCCCGGCTTTTAGGTCTGAAAAGGGAATTTGACTGCGGTCTTTCCGGCGCTGATCAGTGGCTGCGTCATGTCTATGATCAATGCCGCAGATCTGAAGCGGAGCTCCCTGAATTCGATGAGTTCAAAGAAAAATCATTTTATGTATACAAATCCCATAAGCCTTTAGTGAACTTTTCTGAGAATATAAATGAAGGCGTTCCCTTCAATACGCCCTCCGGAAAGATAGAGATATTTTCAAAGACTCTCTATGATATGAACAGACCGGAGGATATTCCCGGCTCTCCCGGGCACATATACTGCGCCGAAGGACCGGAAGATCCTCTTAAAGAAAAATATCCTCTTCAGCTCATCGCCTACCATACTAAACGGAGGTGTCACTCTCAGAACGAAGAGAACTCTCTCTTAGAAGAGCTGGATCCTACCGCCCTGTGGATAAATCCTGCCGATGCTTCAGCCAGAGGCATATCCGACGGTGATATGACAGAGGTGTTTAACGACAGAGGAATCATCAGAATACCTGCCAAAGTCACCCGGCGCATAGCTGCCGGTACAGTCGCCGTAAGCGAGGGCGGCTGGTACAGACCTGCCGTCGACGGCGCCGATGTAGGCGGATGTATCAATACTCTGACAATGACAGATAAGGCCACGCCCATCGCTAACGGAAATCCTCAGCATACCAACCTAACAGATGTGAGAAAAGCGTGAGTGTCCTGTATAAGGGACTTCTTACGCCCTATTGCGAGCAGACATGAGTCTGCTCGTTTTTTACGCTCTTAAGAGGATATGATAAACTATTAGTTGTACCGTTGGTTATAGTTAGCTTCTTGCGGCTTGAGTGGAGTCGTGACCTCTCCAAGTTATAAGAACAGATAGTCGTTGTCTCACTCAGATGAAGGCTTTTAGAGTTTTCAGGGGGGTACGGCTCCACCCAGATCGACGCTTTTAGTGTTTTTGGGTGGGTATGCCCCCACTCGAATCGACACTTTTAGTGTTTTTGGGTCGATATGCCCCCACTCGAAATAATGTTTTTTCATGAAACGAGTGGGGCTGACCCCACTCAAACAGCATATTTTTACTGAATCGAGTGGGTTACACTCCCTTCGCAAAATTACATATATTGTAAATTTATGCGCCAAAATCCCTTATTTTCTCTCTTGAGCCCAAAATTTTACCCACTCGTTTTGAAGTTTTTTGCAAAAACGAGTGGGAACCATACCACTCGAACCACACTTTTTCATAAAAACGAGTGGGGCTGACCCCACTCAAACTACATATTTTCACAAAATCGAGTGGGTCAAGCCCCGCTCAAACTACATATTTTTACAAAATCGAGTGGGTCAAGCCCCGCTCGCCTTCTGTTCCCTTGTCAGTCTCTCCACACTCTAATCAAAACCACCAGTTAAACTGGTGGTTTTGTGTCCCTTAAGGGTACAATAAAGGCTGCCTGCCAAACCGGCAGGCAGCCTCCCTATAAGTTAAATTTTCATTCCGCAGGCTTTATCCTGCTCTCGCTTTTCCTTTATGGCTTCCTTGAGAATCATATCTTTGACCTTCATCAGGCGGGTCTGGTTTCCACGCTCGTTTTCATCAAGCTTCATCATTATATACTTGATGGTCATTTCCAGCTGTGGTATCTTGACGTATTCGAGGGCGTTAACCCTTCTTCTCGTCTTCTCCAGCTCGGCAGCCAGCATGGCAGCCTCCTTCTCTTTGGCGGCCAGATCCAGCATGGCAGGCAGGGCTCTTGCGAGTCCCGCTATGGCCGCGTCCAGCTCTCCGGAAGTGCTTGCAAAACCGTACGGATAAATATCAGAAGAGTCTTCCGCCGTAGTCTCAAAAGAGAACTGAGGCACATCTACGCTCATGACATTTTTGCCCGTGACGGAAAGATCCACTCCCTGCTTGGGAAACATCAGGGCCTCTTCCATCACTTCTTGGCTCATCACGGCGCTGGCCACCGAGAAGCTCTCGTATACACGGGAAAGCTCCTGCTCCACCTCTTCACGAAGCCTCTTGTTTTCACGGGCCAGCTCCAGAAAGCCTTTCATCAGCTGGTCTCGCTTGTCTTTCATCAGCTTGTGGCCTCGCCTTGCCGTTACCAGACGGCGTTTGAGGGTCGTAAGTATCATTCTGGTAGGATTCACATTTAATCTTTCCATAATTTCTCCTTACTTGCCGAGATATTTTTCGATGTACTCGTCTCTTATCCTCTTAAGCTCGCTCTTAGGCAGCATCTCCAGCAGCTTCCAGCCTATATTCAGAGTCTCTTCTATGGTCCTGTCAGTCTCGTAGCCCTGAGATACGTATTGCTTCTCAAAGGCCTGAGAGAATCTGGCGTATTTCAGGTCGGTTTCGGTGAGGGCCGCCTCTCCCAGAATCGTCACCAGCTCCAGAGCTTCCTTACCTTTGGCGTAGGCCGCAAAAAGCTGGTTCATGGTGTCAGCGTGGTCTTCTCTTGTCTTGCCCTTGCCTATTCCCTTGTCCTTCAGTCTGGAAAGGGAAGGCAGCACGTCTACCGGAGGCTTGATACCCTTTCTGTATAGCTCTCTGGAAAGGATTATCTGTCCCTCGGTGATATATCCCGTCAAGTCAGGTATCGGATGGGTCTTGTCATCCTCCGGCATGGTCAGGATAGGTATCATGGTTATGGAGCCGTCGAAGCCCTTTTTACGACCCGCTCTTTCGTACATGGTGGCAAGGTCGGTATACAGGTAGCCCGGATAGCCGCGGCGTCCCGGTACTTCCTTTCTTGCCGCCGATACTTCTCTCAATGCCTCGGCGTAGTTGGTTATATCCGTCAGTATTACCAGCACGTGCATGCCAAGGTCGAAGGCGAGATACTCTGCCGCAGTCAGAGCCATACGCGGAGTTGCGATACGCTCTACGGCAGGGTCGTTGGCCAAGTTCATAAACAGGACCGTTCTGTCTATGGCTCCTGTTCTTCTGAAGTCGGAAGCGAAGAACTCCGCTTCCTCGTGAGTTATTCCTATGGCGGCGAAGACTACGGCGAAGTTGCCTTCGCTTCCCCTTACCTTGGCCTGACGGGCAATCTGCGCCGCCAGATTGGCGTGAGGAAGTCCCGAAGCCGAGAATATAGGCAGCTTCTGTCCTCTTACGAGAGTGTTCAGGCCGTCTATGGCCGATACTCCCGTCTGTATGAATTCCGACGGATAGTCTCTGGCCGCCGGGTTCATAGGCAGTCCGTTGATGTCCATCCTCTTCTCTGCGATTATATCCGGACCGCCGTCTTTCGGGCGTCCCATTCCGTCGAACACTCTTCCTAAGATGTCAGGCGATACGGGAAGCTCCGTTCCTCTTCCCAAGAATCTTACGGTGCTCTCCTTGAGGTTGATGCCGGTGGAGCTCTCGAAGAGCTGTACCAGGGCGTTGTTGCCGTTTACCTCCAGCACCTTGCACAGCCTCTTTTCTCCGCTGGGCAAAATTATCTCTCCCAGCTCGTCGTAAGTGACGTTTTCAACGTCCTTTACCAGCATAAGAGGGCCGACAACTTCGCTTATGGTCTTATATTCCTTAATCATCGTCCTCAGCCTCCTTTGCGTTTAAAGCAGAAATGCTTTTTCTCATTTCTTCCATTATATTTTTATAAGCCTCGTCTATATCTTTTTCTTCCACGTATTTGAAACGCCCGATGGACTCTCTGACAGGCAGCTCCAGTATGGCGTTGAAGTTAGCCCCTTTGGCCACCGCTTCTCTGGACAATTCATGGTATGTTAGAATCATCTTGAGGAGCTCATACTGCTTCTTCAGCGAAGTATAAGTGTCCACCTCGTGGAAAGCGTTCTGGTGGAGGTAGTCCTCTCTTATGGACTTGGCCGCCTCCAGCTTTAGTCTGTCCTCGTGGGAAAGTCCGTCTACTCCTACCAGCTGCACCACTTCCTCCAGCTCCGACTCTTCTTGAAGCAGAGCTATGGTTCTGGCTCTCAGCTGTGGGAACTCCTTGTCGACGTTTTCCGCATACCAGTCCTCAAGTCTATCCACATACAGGGAATAGCTCTGTAACCAGTTTATGGCAGGGAAGTGTCTCTTGTATGCCAGCGACGAATCCAGACACCAGAACACCTTTACTATACGCAGCGTAGCCTGCGATACCGGCTCTGAAATGTCTCCTCCCGGAGGAGATACTGCTCCGATGGCCGAAAGGGCGCCCAGCCTGCCCTCTTTGCCGAGGGATATGGTTCTGCCGGCTCTCTCGTAGAACTGAGCCAGTCTCGAAGCCAGATAAGCAGGGTAACCTTCCTCGCCCGGCATTTCTTCCAAACGCCCGGACATCTCACGCAGAGCCTCCGCCCATCTGGACGTGGAATCCGCCATGATGGCTACGGAATATCCCATGTCTCTGAAATATTCAGCTATGGTGATTCCCGTATATATGGACGCTTCTCTGGCCGCTACAGGCATGTCGGAAGTGTTGGCTATCAGCACCGTACGCTTCATTATCGACTCGCCGGTGTTAGGGTCTTTCAGCTCAGGGAATTCCATCAGAACGTCGGTCATCTCGTTTCCGCGCTCTCCGCAGCCGATATAGACCACGATCTCCGCGTCGGCCCATTTTGCCAGCTGATGCTGAACCACCGTCTTGCCCGACCCGAAAGGTCCCGGTACTGCGGCCACTCCTCCCTTAGCTATAGGGAACAGAGTGTCTATTACCCTCTGGCCCGTTATGAGAGGCATTTCGGGAACCAGCTTTTCTCTGTAAGGTCTTCCGCGTCTTACGGGCCACTTCTGCATCATCGTAAGCTCTCTGAGGCTGCCGTCCGCCATCTTGACCTTGCATATCGGTTCATCTACCGTAAACTCTCCGTCTTCGATGGATTCCACCACGCCGGATACGCCGAAAGGCACCATTATTCTGTGCTCCACCACTATGGTCTCTTGCACCGTGCCGATTATGTCGCCGGCCTCTATCTCTTCACCCGGTTTTACGGCAGGGACGAACTTCCACTTCTTCGTCCTCGAAAGGGAAGGAACCTTTATTCCTCTTGTTATGTTAGGTCCCGCGGCCTCATACATGGCCTCGAGAGGCCTCTGAATACCGTCGTACATGGTCTCTATAAGTCCCGGTCCCAGCTCTACCGAAAGAGGGGCTCCTGTACTTACAACGGGTACACCCGGGCCGATTCCGGCCGTCTCTTCGTATACCTGTATCGAGGCCTTGTCGCCTCTCATCTCTATTATTTCACCTATCAGTCCCTGATCTCCTACATGAACCACGTCGAACATGTTTGCCTCTTCCATTCCCGAGGCCACTACCAGAGGTCCTGATACTTTTACTACTTTGCCTTGACTCATGGCTCTATTCACCTCCAAACAGGATGTCTGCGCCTACTGCGCGTTCCACGGCTTTCTTTACGCTCTCCATGCCTATGCCCAGACTTCCGTCCTTGTCGGGTATGGGTATTATAGCGGGAAGCCTCTTATCAACGTACTCGCCGGCTTCGGCCATCATTCCCTTATAAAAGGGCTCCGTTATATAGATTATGGCGTAGTCTCCGGCCGTCGTCTCCCTGAATGCTGCGTCAGCCTCTTCCTGACTGTCGCAGGAAAACACCGTAAGGCCCACAGCCTTAAAGCCGAGAACGCTCTCTCTGTCTCCGATAACTCCTATCTTATACATAAGTTTTCCTCAGCCTTTCCAAAATAACTTCTTTAGGCGTTCCTGCGATCTTTCCCGTAAAAATCATCCTGAGATTCTTTATCTCGCTGTCTTTTGCGATTAGGTACGCCGCCGCCGGCTCGATGCCGAAAGAAATGTATTTTGCATCTTTTATATATTCTATTCTCTTGTTGTCGCAGAGCTTCTCGAGCAAGGAGTACATGCCGGTCTCCCTGACCTTTTCTCCGCCTTTCTCTATGATTTCCGCGAATCCGTAAGGCCTGAACCTCTCCGCCAGCTTATGATAGTTTTCCTCATAGCCGCCGACAAACAGGCTCTCCGCCATCTGTCCTCCCGGCAAGAATACCTTGCTGAAGAATGTCCACGGCTTTTTCATCTGCCTCAGTCTGACGAAGGTTATCACGTTCAGGATGTCTATGAGAAGCCTGACGTAATTTATCAGAAACAGATTCTCCGTCTTTTCCGCGGCGTTGAGCATCCGGCTGTAGCACGCCTTGTCCAGAATTATGTCTATCTCCTGAGGGTCTCTTCCCTTGCCGAAAACCTCGGCCGCCCTGTTGACCGCCTCCTTCATCTCGGAAGACATGAACACGAAGTTCCTCTCCCTTATCATGGAGACCATGGCCTCAGGGGAGAAGCTGCCTTCCTCGGTCAGATATTTTTCGGGGTCAGTTCCCAGAAACTCGGCCTTAAGAACTGCCTTGGCGTTGTGATAATCCTTGGGATATCTGAACATTTCCAGCTCTTCTTGGTCGGGTAAGGTGGAAAATACGAAATCGTAATTTCTTCTTTCCTCTTCTGCCAGCAGCTTCGCAAAGTCTCTCGGTTTCTCGGGCGCCTTGAGGCTACCGTACCCGTTTTCCGTCAGCACAGACATTGCTCCGGCAAAGTCGGCCGCCTCGGCGGCTCTCGTCAGCTCCGATTCGGGAAGAAAGGAGCTCTCGCTTGCTCTTATGAGGGCGGCGCAGAATATATATGAGTCATCTCTGTTCTTACTCATAATCTTCTCCTTATTTTTCCGGCGGGAAAAGTATAGCCGCAACCTCCGAAGTCAGCTCACGGCGTCTGTCTTCCACCATGGCCTCCACCGAATTGTTGATGTATACCTGCCCCTTTTGAAGCATGTACCCGCCTTTTATTTTTCTCGTCTCCTCCGCCAGATGAAAATCACCATCAGGTACTGCCTTATTCAGAGCCTCAACTACTCTGCGCCCTATGGACGTCTTCTCTTTTTCGTTGAAGATAAGGCTTCCCTGGCTGAAACCGGTGTTCTTTCCTGCTGCTGCAAGAAATTCCACATATTGGTCTTCGTCCATAGATACTATATGTTCTACCGCCTCCTCAAAACAGCCGTCTATGAGCTGCTGTTTCTTGGCCAGAACTATCTTCTTTCCGTCTATGTCAGCTACGGACTTTCGTCTGCTTATTATTCTTTCACGTTCTTCCCCGGCCTCTCTGACCGCCACATCAGTTTCGATCTTTATTCGTTTTTCGAGCTGCGCGATGACTCCTCTGTTTTTGGTCTCCGCCGCATTAAGTATCTGCTCGCATTCTGCCTGGGCTTCGTCTATGATGGCCGATGTGATCTTTTCTATACTCATTTTGCGAATCTCACCTCCGAGCCGCTCTTTAAACCGGTATTCTCAGCCAAATCAGCACCGAAACCAGCAGAGCGAAGATAGCGTAAGTCTCTACCATGGCAGTATAGATTATACCCTTTACCATCTGGTCAGGTCTCTTGGCAGTAAGCTGCAGGGCTGCTGCCGCCGCCTTTCCCTGTGCTATTCCGGACCAGATTCCCACCAGTCCTATAGGAATACCTGCCGCTAAGAAATATGCTCCCTGAGCCATAGTCAGGTCTATCATGTCTCCTCCCAGAAGGCCTATCTTTATCATTATAAGGAAGGAGATTATCAGTCCGTAGATTCCCTGCGTTCCCGGCAGAGCCTGCAAGATGATGGTCTTACCGAATTTCTTAGGATCCTCTGCCACTACTGCCGAGGCCGCCTGTCCGGCGATTCCCACGCCCATGGCGCTGCCTATGCCTGCCAGAGCCGCGATGGTTGCTCCCAAAATGGCCAATGTATTGCCGTCTATCATATTCATCTTTTTATTCCTCCTCTTGCTCTATCTTTATATATTTGGTTTTCTTTCGGAAAGGGTCAAAGGGCTCGCCGCCGTCTTCATAAAACTTTCCGAAGAATTCTACATACTGCAGTCTGCTGGAATGTATGAAGGCTCCAAGGACATTTATAGCCAGATTCAGCGTGTGTCCCAGCAGGAATATCACTATCAGAGCAACTGCTCCGCCTATTCCGCCTCCAAACAGTGATCCGAGAGTGTTCACCACTTGCGCTATTACTCCCGTAGCCAGTCCCAGCGCCAGCAGTCTGGCGTAGGACAGTATGTCTGACATATAGCTTGTGATGTTGTATATATTGCTCAGCCCACCGGTTATCTTGCCGAAGCCCTTGTTATGCCGGCCTCCTGTCAGGAGCAGACCTGCCGCTCCTATTATAGTCATCCATTTTCCTATAGATACAGCGGCCGGAAGAACCATTCCTCCGCCCAGCCAGCCTATCAGACCCAGGATGGTGAGATACCAGAATCCTTCGTCACACACGGCGTCAAACCAATGTCCCTCTTTGATCTGCATGTAAGCTTTGATTCCCATTCCCGTAAACAGATGGACTATGCCCAGGCCGAGAGAAAATATCAGCATCTTCATAGGATCATCCAGCGGATTGAACCATATAGGGTCTATGGCTATCTCCACGCCCAGGAAAGTTCTCGCAAATACCGAAACTATGTCTCCGAACCATCCTCCGAACAGGGCTCCCCATATCACAGTGGAGATGCCGCAGTAGAAGAACAGTTTTACCATCTTATACGTGTTACCTTCAAGTTTGAATTTTTTAAGAGCCGCAAAACATCCGGCGGTCATGATTATTCCATATCCGGCATCGCTGAGCATCATACCGAAAAATACGGCGTAAAACATGGCGAATATGCTGGTGGGGTCAAACCCTCTGTAATCAGGCAGCGAGTACATCTCTGTGATCGCTTCAAAAGGTACGAAGAAATTCTTGTTATCCAAAAGTACCGGAACTTCGTCTCCTTCTTCTGCCTCTGCAAATCTGTAGCAGCAATTCATGCCTTCTAAGAGTTTCTCCGCTTTTGCAGAAAGTCTCTCGGGGATCCACCCTTCAAGGTAAAACGTCTTTTTTGTCTTGAGCAATTTGTTTTTGATCTTTTCTTTTTCGGAAGCTATGGCTGTCATATCGCAGTAATTTTCCACTGATTGCCGCAGATTAGCCATCTTTGACGCTTCAGTCTTCATCTCCTGAATCTTGGCCTGAAGAGCTTCCTTTTCTGATCTGATTCTCTCGAGGTTTTCTTTGGCTGTCCCCTTAAGCCCTCTGAAATACACTTCTGAAAATCCTCTTTGTTTCAGCAGAGATAATATCTGCTGTTCCTGACTTATGAGACAGATGAAAGCTATATAATTCATCTCTTTATCTGCATTGATAAGCTTTGCGACTATCCCTCCCAGATCTTCGAGTTCTCTCATGATTTCCGGAACATCTGCTCCTGAAGGCAGTATACCCTCGTGAATGATAGTCTTGGGAGTACGTATCATTTCAAGGGGCATCGCATACCCCAGCCACGGCGTGATGAGGATTTCTTCCTGATCGAGTTTGTTCATCTGATCGTTAGCGTCCTTGAGGCGTTCTTCCAGCTCGAGTATTTTTCTGATATCCTCTTCTGCAGATTCCATATCTATCTGCCGTGCCGCTTCTTGCTTCATGATTCTTCTGGTCTTAAAGAGCGGTTCCTTAGCCTTATCGTGCTTCTCCAAAAAAAGCAGGGCGTTTTCGGCGCGGCTGAGTCTGGCGTCAAGCTCTGCGGCCTTTGCATGGCTGTCATCCAGCGTCACTATAGAACTCAAAGTTTCATCTGAGAGTTTATTCTTCTGATCCGTAAGCTCTACGGCTCCGAAGTCCATCAATCTGGACATTATGGATTCTTTCTGCTTGTCAAGGCCTATCACTGCAATCTTCTGCATTTTAACAATTGACACTTGAATCCACGATCCTTTCTGCAATGAATCTTATCGCCTCTTCTTTTTTCTCCCGGGCCTTCAGTTCCATCTCCCGGCAGAACTCTTGGGCATTCTCAATGGCTTTATCATAAAGCTTGCCGGCGATCTCCTGCCCGTCTTTAAGCAAAGCTTGGCATTGTTCTCTCTCCCTGGCAAAAGCCTCCTCTACCATCTTGTCGGCTTTTGCATCGGTCTCCTGCGTTAACTTCTTTGCCGAGACTTTCGCCTCCTTTCGCATCTTGTCGGCTTGGTCTTCAGCATCCTTAATGAGTTTAAGTTCTTCTGTAAACAATCTCCCGCCTCCTTGCCTTATTATTTCCAAAATGAAAAATTTCCCCTTTTTCTAAATTTACCACAAAATATTCATATATATCAAAATTTTATCAAATATTCAGTATACAAAAAAATATGCCCTATGAAGATAATTCATCCCCATAAAGCATAGTCTATGCAATAATTTAAAGTTTAGAGGCTATTTCCTCGATCTTTTTAAGCCGGCCGTTTATTCCTGATTTTTTCAGAGGCGGTCTGCACATCTCGCCCAGCTCTTTTATGGATATATCAGGATTTTCTTGTCTCAGTTCTGCTACCTCTCTGAGTTTATCCGGAAGCCAGTTCAGGCCTTTTTTTTCTTGAATCTTTTCCACAGCCTTCACCTGTTTCATGGCCGCTGCGACGATTCTGTCCGTATTGGCGTTGTCACAGTTAGCCATCCTGTTGGCTTCGTTCTTCACGGACTTTTCCACCAAAGTATTCTCAATTATCAGCGAATGGGTGTCTGCACCCATTATTCCCAACATGTCGGCCACGTAATCAGCTTTTTTCATATACACCACATAAGTATTCCCTCTCTTGAAATCTCTGGCCTGAAGATCTGCAAAAGAGTTTATCAGCTTTTTAAGATCTTTGGCAAGTGATTCGCTGCCGCATACGAATTCCAGATGATAAGATTTTTCAGGGTCGCTCATGGTGCCTGCTCCCATGAATATACCTCTCAGATAAGCCCGCTTGCAGCATTTGCTTTTTACTATGCCGTCGTATATACCGTCTGATATATAGTTGTTTCCTTCTCTGACGAGCAATATGCCCGTTTCTCTGAGTATTTGTTCGCTTCTGTTGTCCGGATCTATGGTTATCTTATATTCTCTCCTCTTTCCTATGGAAGAAGCCTCTGACACCTCCAGCACCGTCTCGGCGTCGAAATAATCGTGCAGCAGTTTCTTATAATGCCTGATCACTGCCGGGTTCTCAGAAGTTATGATGATCTTAAATCTTCCCCCTCCTGCCAGGCCTATGCTGCCGGACACTCTCAAAAATCCTGCTATCTCGGCAAGCTGGCAGCACTTTTTTTCTGCGTCAGTTCTCGATAATTCATTTTTTACTTCTGATGCAAAAGACATGGATTTTTCTCCTCGTGGTAATCTTGGGCCTGCGGGCAAGCAGTACAGCAGTTTGGCTTGGGCAAGCCCAATAAAAGCTCCAGCAATAAGGTTTTTTTATATTTTATACCATTATGAACCTCAATGGAAGCAAAATAATGTCTTTGTGTTCAGCAACTGCCTGAGCTATTTAAATAAATAATAGTCGACAAAAATATATAGTACTCCGATAGCGCCGATATAACACGCCCATCTTGTAATCTTATTTTGTTCATGTTTATGATTGTGGACTATTACGAAAACTGTAAATACTGCAAATACCACAAAGAGCAGAATCATGAATTTGTCATTTCCATATCCGAGCAATTTAGCCGAATCCGTGTATGGCTTAAAATGCGGTGCCGCCCGAAAATACATGACTATAAACAAAGCGTATGCCAGTTGTATTCCGTCAAACGGCATTTTTCGTTCATGAGGCAATCGCTCTTTGTTTTCATCGTTTTTCATACACAACCCCCTCATTTTAAAATTATTTTCTCATATATTTCATCCATACAATCCGATAGAACCTATCTTATATCCAACGCCTTTGACTATTCGGCTGCCTTGATGTTTTGTTATCTCACATTTATATATCGTTATCTTGACACCACCAGAAAGGTTATTTGCTATACCATTTATAATTTTTGAGTACAAATCTGACTTAAGTGCGCTATATATCAGAGTAACTATAGAAGCTATCGCCACTCCATGGTAAGCCAGAAAAATACCCGCCATAGCATAAGCAATATCGTACGCTGTTGCTCCTTTTCCCACCAAGCTTGCCAAGGTTTTATAACTTATCTTATGTTCGTACTCATCAATTATTTTAGTGACTCCCGCAGGTTTAATTACAGCAGTCTCATTGTCATCCAATGTGTCGCCGACATTCACCGTCTCCCCTGTATAAGAAGAATATATGGTTTTCCGTTTTTGATCTATAAGCAAATATCCATCGTTTTCCAGTCCATTTTTTTAAGCTTTATATTATTATCACCCATTTTCTCAGCTTCAATAAAAATGATACTTCCCCCATCATTGATCATGACCTTATTATCACTAAGCTGAGAAAAAGTCATAATTTTTCCTCCGCTTTCTATTGTTACTCCGGAGGCTCCAAAAGCAACTGACATACTGCTAAATAACATGACGGCTACTAAGTAATAGACTTATTAACAATTTTCTTTTCCCTTTCATTTCTCTACCTCCATCATCAAAAAATTCAGCAGATAAAGATCCCTTCACATATACTGAATTTATTTTTCCATTTATGCTCGATTGATCTTTAATCCAATTTACTATTAGTATAATATTACTTTTTTACAATTCAATCTTTTTCTACACTTTAAAATTAAGTATATTGTATACCTATTCATCTGCCCCCAATATATATTACAAACTTACTTCAATATTACACAGTAGCAAAAGTGTTCGGCAGAAATGTAAGAAATCAAGCCATACAAAAAGAGCACTGTCCACTGTAAACCAAGTTTCAAGTGCTCTTGTTTTCTATCCGGGTACCCATACGATAATCTTGAATACCCTTTTCATTAAGTACTATTTGAGCGGAGCAAGTCCTAAGATCTCTCTGGCTTCGGCAGGGGTTGCTACCTCTCTGCCCAGCATCTTAGCCAGCTCTACGACTTTAGCTACCATCTGGCCGTTGGATTCTGCCAGAACGCCCTTTTCCATGTACAGGTTATCTTCGAAGCCCACTCTCACGTGACCGCCTAAGCTGATGGTGGCGGCTGCGATGTGCCATGCGTTCTTGCCAAGGCCCGTAGCCGTCCATGTGGAACCTTCAGGGATGGATTCTACCATGTATACCAGGTCTCTGATAGTTGCAGTCATCTGAACGCCCAGAACGAAATCCCAGTGAATAGGCTTAGTCAGGAAACCTTTTTTGTATGCAGTCTTCATGGCTGTGTCTATCATGCCTTTATCGAACACTTCACATTCAGGCTTGATGCCTCTTTCCTGCATGATCTTTGCGAAGTTTATTATAGTATTGTCGGTGTTGATGAAGATCTCATCTCCTCCGAAGTTGCAAGTACCACAGTCTAAAGTCGCCATTTCAGGAGTAGGAACTACTTCTGTGGACTGTAATCTCTCGAGGTCGGTCATGCCTACTGCGCCGCCTGTGGACGGCTGAATTATGGCATCAGGACATTCCTTTCTGATAGCGTCGATACATTCTTGGAATCTGCCCTTGTCCTGAGTAGGAGTACCGTCGTCCCATCTTACATGAAGATGAATAAGGGAAGCTCCCGCATCATAAGCCGATTTTGCTTCTCTCACGATCTCTTCTACCGTGTAAGGTACGTTGGGGTTTTGTTCCTTCGTTACTTCTGCGCCGCAAATACAAGCACTGATGATCAATTTTTCCATATTTATCTCCTTTATTCATAAAAGAATTATCAGACTCAGATTATTATAGCACTATAATTCGCGATGTTCAAGTGTTACGCGCCACCCTTGGGAAGTAAAAATCTTATAGAATTCATTGGCCAAAGTTACAGAACGGTGCTGTCCTCCCGTACATCCGAAAGCCACGGTAAGGCTGTATTTTCCCTCTTTAACGTAACACGGCACCAATCTGGTTATGATCTCCTGTATCCTGTTGACAAATTCCTTTGTGACGTCCTGCTTCATCACGTACTGGGCCACCTTCTTATTGTTGCCCGTCAGTCTCTTGAGGCTGGACACATAATAGGGGTTTGGGATGAATCTCACATCTATTACCCAGTCCGCCTCTGTAGGCATACCGTGTTTATATCCGAAGGACATAAAATTTATCACAAAAGTATCCTTCTTAGTCTTACTTTCGAAAAGCTTGTCCAGCTCCGAGTTCATCTCCGCTACTTTCAGCGAAGACGTGTCTATGACATAGTTGGCCAGGCTGCGAAGTTCAGCCAGACGCTCTCTTTCCGCTTCTATGGTAGATCTGGTTATCACGCTGTCAGAGAGAGGATGGCTCCTTCTTGACTCGTTGTAACGGCGAATCAGAGCCTCGTCAGAAGCTTCTATAAAGAGGATCTTAAAGTCTACGTTTATATCGTCTGTAAGGGCCGTCACCACTTCTTTCAGATCTCCGAAAAATTGTCCGCCTCTTATATCCACCACAAAGGCGGCCTTCTGTATCTTCCTCTTGCCCGTCATCGCAAGATCTATAAAATTTTTGATCAGAGCAGGAGGCATATTGTCTATGCAGTAATAGCCCTTATCCTCAAACCAGTCTGCCGCCTTGGTCTTTCCTGCCCCTGAAAGCCCGGTTATAATAACAACTTCCATCTCTTATCCTTTCTTTTCAATGTTGACTATACGTTCAGGATCCAGCCCCGCTTCGAGAGCTCTCATAAGCGGCTGTCTGAACTCGCCTACTTTCTCCGGTACATGAGCGTCGCTTCCGATTATAAATTTGATGTCAAACTTAGCTGCTATCTTTATCTCATCTACCGTAAGATGGTCGTGTTTGGCGTTTATCTCTACCATGGTCTTTGTGTCTTCACAGGCTCTGCATATGTCGCTGATGTCAAACGGCCCCTTATCACCCGGATGAGTCAATATATCTATCTTATTGTTATATAAAGCGTTCAGGATCATATCTGTATTTTTTACCATCAGGGTGGACGAATCGCCTCTGAATACTCCCGTATGATTGCTTATATAATTGGGTATCATGCCGGCCTTCAATATTCCGAAATGATATCCGGCAAGCAATATATCGAAGAGGTCCGTATCCTCTACGTCCAGATAAGGCGGCACTCTCAGAGTGTTGGCCTCAACCCCCAGCAGCACCTCTATGTCGGGGTATACCGATTTGAGCCTGTCTATCTTCGCTCTCATCTCAGGGAGTTTTTCCATCTTGATTCCGTAAGTCAGATGGCCGGGTCCATGGTCTGTTATGGCGATGGAAGAAAGACCTTTCTCTGAAGCTACTCTGACGTTATCCTCTATCGTTCCTTTCCCATGCGAATATACCGTATGAGTGTGGTGATCGTATATCATCCTGTATTTATTTACTGTTTCCTCGTATTTTTTCAAATCCTTACCTCTTCTTTTATCCTATTATTCTCACCTCCGGAGAAAGCATGACGCCGCTCTGATCGTACACTCTGTTCTGCACTAAAGTTATCAGATCGAGAATGTCAGATGCGGAAGCGTTCCCCTTGTTTATTATAAATCCGCTGTGAAGAACGGATACCTGAGCGCCTCCTACCGAAACACCCTTAAGTCCGGCATCTTCGATGAGCTTTCCTGCGAAATATCCTTCAGGTCTCTTGAAAGTGCTTCCGGCGGAGGGATAATTCACCGGCTGTTTGCTGTTACGCCTTGCCGTAAGGTCTTTCATTTTTGCCGCTATCTTTTCTTTATCTCCTTTTTCAAGGGAAAGCACCGCTTCCACAGCTATATAGCCGTTCTCTGCAAGCACGCTGTGCCTGTATCCGAAATCCATCTCTTCAGCTGAAAAAACTCTCTCGGCGCCGCCGTCCGGCGCTATAGCCCTAACCGACTTGACCACCTGCTTCATCTCTCCTCCGTACGCGCCGGCGTTCATAAACAACGCGCCTCCCAGGCTGCCGGGTATGCCGCTGGCAAACTCGAATCCCGTAATGCTTTCCTCGAGAAGCGTCCTGGTCAGAGAAGAAAGCAAGACAGCCGTTCCTGCCGCTGCCGTACAGCTGTCCGGGTCGACAGACACTTTTGCAAAATCCTGTGAAAGCTTTATTACTACTCCCTCATATCCGCTGTCTTTAAACAACGTGTTGGAACCGTTGCCCAGCAGAATATGGGGAACTCCTTCCTGAGACGTTAAAGCAAGGAGAGCCCTGAGTCTGTCCGTATCCCGCACTTCCGCTAAAACAGCTGCGTTTCCTCCTGCCTTAAAAGACGTATATCTGCTCATGGGAACGTTTTCTGCGAATGTGATATCAGCCCTCTCCATTTCTCTCTTCAATTTTTGTAATAGGTCCGCACGAATCTTTTCCAAAGATGTCCTCCTTATCTATCTTATATTTCTCAAAATTCTCATATACCTGCGTCTTGTTGCTCAGGTCTTTGCCTGCCAGCCTGTTATTAACTATCCTTGAAATGTATATGTATAATATCGCCATGGTAGGGACTCCCAGTATCATGCCTGCAAATCCGAACAGTCCGCCGCCCACGATTATGGCAAACATCACCCAGAAGCTGGCCAGCTTAGTGGTCTTTCCGAGAATCTTAGGTCCGATCACATTTCCGTCAAGCTGCTGAAGCACCAGTATCATGACAGCAAATTTCACCGCCGCCCAAGGGTCTATGAACAAGAGAAGTATTATGGACGGTATCGCTCCTATGAACGGACCGAAGAAAGGAATCACGTTGGTTATTCCTACCACTACACTTATCAGAACCGTAAGGGGCAATCCTAAAACGGTCATGGCTATAAAACATATTATTCCTATGATTATGGAATCTATGATCTTCCCGTTGATAAAACCTCCGAAAGTATTGTTGCACAGCTCTCCGAACTCGAAGATCTTAGCCGCCCTGTCCTTAGAAAAAGCAGCTAAGATAAATTTCTTTGCCTGAGCCAGAAATATCTCTTTGCTGTTGAGCACATATATGCATATTATGAGGGATACGAGAAAATCTATCATCACTCCGAAGGTTCCCAATATGCCCATGGAAACTTTAGTCAATATGGCCTCAGCTCCCGGAAGTACATTATTCTGTCCCCATTCGAGGAAAGACTGCGAGGCACTCTCGAGGCGTCCCTCCAAGAGATTGGCAAGATCCGGATTTTCTACCTCCATCTTCTCTATCCAGTCTATGGCGTTCTCCACATAGATGGGAACATCGCTGACAAGCCCTACGATACTTCTCATCAGTTCGGGAATAACCAGCATAAAGAACCCTATCAGCACCACCATCAGCACCGCAAAAGAGACGATGGTGGCTATGACTCTTGCAAGACGGTAGTCTTTCGTATAGCTTCCGAGTCTTCCCCGGCTGCGCCTGTACACTATTCTCAGGGTGCCATTGTATATGGGACACAGCAGATAGGCCATGATTATACCCAGATAGAAGGGAGTAAGTATGCCGTTTATCTTGCTGAAAACTCCTTTTACATCAGCAGTATTATAAAGCAGATAATAGCACATCAAAAGTCCTGCGCCGGCCAGAAATATTGTGAGACCCAGCTTGACATATCTGCTGTGAATTTTTTTCTTCTGTTGTTGCATGATCTCCCTCTCCTGTTTTTTAAATCTGAACACAGCTTCAGACAAGCTTGCCCTCGCCTTGCTGCCCAAAGAGACGCCCGGCATTTGCTTCGACGCCCGTCTTTTCAATATCGCGTAAGCTGAAGCATCAGCTGCAGTCTTTTGAGGACTTCGCTCTGCCAGGCCTCAGCCATATCAGACAGATCTCCCCTCTTTATGTGATCTGATATCATACTGTTGTATTTCTGTTCGCTGATGGAAAGAGCCACTGCCGGAAAATCTTTTGTCATAATATAGTATGCTGTAGCACACCTGGCCAGAAGTTTGTCATCTTCTCCATAAGGATATATTTCCACTATTTTATTATGTATAAACGCCGCATATCTAAAAAGGTCATGGGAAACGGCCTTTACTTGTGCAGCTTTTATGAGTTCGGCCGCCAGCTTTTCCATCTCTTGGGGAACCTCCGCAGGCAGGGGCGGCGTGTAGCCCAGTTCCTGTATCATCACGTTTCTCTTTCTGAACAGATATCTCGAAGAATCTTTGATAAGAAAGCGGTGCATTTCATCTATGAGGTTAAGATCCAGGCTCCTCTTCATCTCCGCAAATTCCCACAGCTTCGCAAGGAGCGAAGTTATTCTCTCGGCTCTCACATGTTCAGATATGGGAACGTTCAGGCATATGTCCCCCTCTGCTACAGCTTCTATCTGGCCGTCAGTCAGCGGGCTTCCGTCGATCCGCATGTTTCGAAGTATCCATTCCCGTCTTTCTATATCTGCAAAATATCTCTTCATATCTGCAGAAAACGGCATCCTGTTTTTTATCATAACTAACTTCTTCTTTATGGAAACCACCGTCTCTGTGTGAAAGCCTGTCTGCATCGGGGCACCTCCTTAACTTCTTTTATTTTAACATACAATATTTCCGATTTCTATGTTATACTAAAAGAATAGAAAGGATTATTTTATGAGAATTCTTGTCGTCAGTGATACCCACAAAAATCTCAACAGATTCTGGGACGTATTTGAAAAATTAAAAAGAGAAAATCCCGTGCAGATAATAGTTCACTGCGGCGATTATTATGAGGACGCTTCGGCCATAAGGATGAGAGCCGGTGTACCGGTGACCGCTGTCCGCGGCAACTGCGACGGCGACTTCTCCGGAGAGAGTTATGTCATCCTTGAAACTGAAGCCGGCGATTTTTTCGTGACTCACGGCCACATGGAAAATGTCGGCCACGATCTGCAAAAGCTGTGTTACAAAGCTGAAGAAGCAGGCTGCATCGGTGCAATTTTCGGACATACTCACCGCAGCGCCTACGTGTTGGCCGAAGATATGTATCTGATGAATCCGGGAAGTCTGCAAAGACCCAGAGACGGCTCAGGAGGCACTTTCGGTATCCTAGAAACCGGACAGGGAAGCGTGTTTGGCAAGATATACAGATATGAAGACTTCATGTCGGACAAAGGCTCCGGCGGGCCGGGCGGATCGGGCAAAAAGGCTCAAAAGCCTGCTTCAGGCCGTCTGAGCAGGATGCTCAATTACAGCGACAGATTTTGATTCGGAGGTAAACTATGGATATTAAAAAGATGATGGTTTCCAAGCCTGTTATCGGGCGCATAGCAAATTATGAAGAAATTTTCTGGATAAATCCGCAGAGCGGAAAAGAGGCAGATCTGCCTTTTAGTATGGATGATATAGACGACGCTGAGGCTCGTCTCTTGCGATTCGCTCCTTATATCGCCGCCGCTTTTCCCGAAACAGCCAAGATGGGAGGAATAATAGAATCCAAGCTGATTCCGATACCCAAGATGAAGGAGTCTCTGGAGAAATCGCTGGGCGAGTTCGGCGGAAAGCTTTTCCTTAAATGCGACAGTCACCTTCCCATATCGGGGTCTATAAAGGCCAGAGGCGGTATATATGAAGTCCTCAAGCTGGCCGAGTCGATAGCCGTAAAAAGCGGTCTTTTATCTTTGGAGGACGACTATTCTAAGCTTACAGGAGACGAATTCAAAAAACTATTCAGTCAATATTCGGTAGCCGTAGGTTCAACAGGCAACTTAGGGCTTTCCATAGGAATAATAAGCGCTAAGCTGGGCTTTAACGTAACGGTCCATATGTCTGCCGACGCCAGGCAGTGGAAAAAAGATCTTCTGCGTTCAAAGGGCGCTGTCGTGATAGAATACCCCGACGATTATCAGAAAGCTGTGGCAGAAGGCCGCAGAGAAGCTGCTTCAGATCCTATGTGCCACTTTGTCGATGACGAAGGATCACAGGACCTGTTCTTGGGATACTCTGTCGCCGCCAAGAGGCTTGTGCCTCAGCTCAGAGAAGCAGGTATAACAGTGGATGAGGATCATCCACTGTTTGTCTACCTTCCATGCGGAGTAGGCGGGGCTCCCGGCGGAGTAGCTTTTGGTCTCAAGGAGATCTTCAAAGATAACGTCCACATACTTTTCGCCGAACCTACTCATGCTCCATGTATGACCCTCGGACTGATAACGGGCCTGGGTGACGGTATATCTGTCAAGGACATAGGTCTTGACGGTATCACGGACGCAGACGGTCTGGCCGTAGGCCGGCCTTCTATGCTCGTAAGCAATATAATGAAGACCCTTTTGGATTGCTGCTATACCATAGACGACAGCAGGCTCTACCCTTTCCTATCTCAGCTTGCCGACAAGGAAAAGATATATATAGAGCCGTCTGCCTGCGCTTCTTTTACGGGACCTTCGCTGGCCGCTGCATCTTCTGAATATATAGAGGCTTTCGGTCTTGCCGATAAGATGAAGAACGCTTCTCATTTACTGTGGGCTACGGGAGGAAGCATGGTGCCGGACGCAGAAATGAAACTTTACTACGAAAGAGGAAGTCAAAGATGAAACAACTTGCACCTGAACTCATCACGAGAGCCGCATCTTTTTTCAGGGTAGTAGGCAATGAAACGAGAATGAAAATCCTATGCACCATAGCTCATGACGAAGTCTGCGTAGACGATATTGCGGAAAATGTACAGATGACTAAATCCGCCGTTTCTCACCAACTGAAGATATTGAAAGATGAAGGCCTTGTAAAATCCCGCCGTAACGGGAAGAATATCTATTACAGTCTGGACGACCAGCACGTAGTCGATATAATAGATATAGCTTTTATCCATATAGAGCACAAGAGTCACGGAGCAGATTGCAGCTGCGAAAATTGTACCTCAAAATCATAACCACCCGCCTTCTCCAAGGCGCTGACAAAGTGAAGAGGCCGCATTTATATGCGGCCTCTTTATTCATATTATTCTTATAATACCCCTTTTTTCTACTTCTTTAAGGCAGCTTTCAGTCGGATAACCCAAAGCGGCAGTCCCGTAAACCACATGAGTGTCCGGTATCCCCCATTTTCTCAGCAAATCCCTGACTTCCGGCCGGTCGCATACTTCGCGGACCTGGTTGGTCCATACGGAGCCTATCCCCAAAGACCATGCGGCGAGAAAAATATTCTCAAGAGCGCAGGCATTATCTTCAGGACCCCATCTGCTGTCTCTTTCGTTGGAAGGTATTATCAGCACAGCCGGATCGTAAAAATCATATCCTTCTCTGTCCATCTCTACCTCTATGAGCTTTGCAAGTTTTCGAATCTCATCCTTGTCAGTGACGGCCGTAAACTGCCACGTCTGACGGTTCATGCCTGACGGGGCATAGGTCGCCGCTTTCAGGATGAGTTCAAGATCAGGACGCTCTATCTTTCTGCTCTGAAAGCTCCTGACGCTTCTTCTGGTAAGAATAGTTTTTAACGTCTCGTTCATAATCAACCTCTCATCATCTTTATGAGCTTGTTCAGTTTTAAAGGCTCTCCTTTATAAAGCACCAGAGATTTGTATATCTTTCCTGCTATTAAAGTCACCAGTACTGCTGTGACTACTGTGATGGCAAAGCACGAGAGAGTCTTCCACAGAGGAATCACTCCCATGAGCACCTTTGCAGGAGTGATCATGACAGATGTAAACGGTATCCAGTCCAAGATGGAATCTGTCATATCTCCTTCCATGACGCCTCCTGCATATATGCTGACGAGGAAACTTGCCACCAGCACCAGAGAAAATATTGCGTTAGCCGAAGACAGGTCTTCCGCCTTGCTGGCCATCGCTCCGCCGGCGCCGGCCAGAGCGCAGTACAGAAGCATTCCCGTCATAATCATGAGAAGCGCCATGATGCAGTTTGCAGGACTCAATATCCCTTCAGCCATGTTCCCCAGCATTTTGAATCCCTGTATTATCATCATGTCCGTATCGGGATTTATGGAGAGAACGATCTTAGATCCTATAAAGAAACTGATGACCAGACCAAAGATCCAGCTGAACAGCTGTATGATACCGGTGAGCGTTATGGCCAGCAGTTTGCCCAGAATTATAGCCGCAGGCTTTACTGCCACAAGCATACTTTCCATGAGCTTTGAGCTCTTTTCTGTGACTACGCTGTTGGCCACTCCCTGTCCGTATGCCAGAACAAAGAAATACAGTACCATCAGATTCAGGAACGTAAATATTATTATCACTATTTGTTTAAAAGATTCCATAGGGTCGGCATCGTCCTGATCTGCGTCGCCATAATACTGCGGCTGTCCTCCCGAAGCAACGCTCAGACTATCAGCATAAGCCATCAGCAGACTGTCAAATCCCTGAGCAGTCTCTTCTGCAAGGCTGCTGCCGTCCGGAAGCACTATGTTCATAGTGTACTCGCTCCCCTTTTGCTGAGTAACTATCATAAGAGTATCTCCGCTGCCGTCACAATCTCCGGCTGCGCTGTCAAAGTCGCTGCCGTAGTCTTTGATCTGAACTTCTATACCTGCCTGCTCAAGCAGAACTGGCAGTCCCGTCATATCTGCCTTCTTATCCTCGCTCATATCCACCAGATAAATATTCTTCACCTGAGAAAGATCCAAAGGCGCTTCCTGCTGTTGTACCTGGGCCTGTTCTGCCTGCGGCTCATCGCCGGAGGTCATCTCAAGTCCCGTCATTACAGCCGCAGGCAAGAGAAGGCACAGCAGCGCTATCAGGATAGTACTGTTCTTATATCCCTTGCTCTTGACATGCTCTTTAAAGGTAAAGGAAAAAACTTTGGAAAATCCTCTCAACTGATTTTTCATTTATTTTCCCTCCTTTCCGTGCATGGCCATACCTAATATCCTAGTCATCTTCATTCTGCTTCCCTTATACATTATCAGCCGGTCATATATCTTTCCGGAGGCTTTGTATATTAAAAATATACATATGAACTGTATCAGCCACGAGGCTATCACTATTCCGATACCGATGTCTCCTGTTATATAATACGCCGGCGCCGCAAAAGCGGAAATAAACGGACACAGCGACATGAACAGAGCCGGGCCGCTTCCAAAAGGCGCTGCGATCACTGTAGCCATATAACAGACCAGGATTACCATAGTTGATGTCATATTAGCCGACTCCATATCCTCCATGCTGGAGCATCCTGCTCCGCTCAGGGCGGCGATCAGAGATAGTGTGACGCAGGCCAGCAGCGCCGAAACAAGCGCTATCACTATTATGTCAGGACCGATATTGAGTATTTCCGAAGTTATACCCATGTCCGCCAGTTTATCGCCTATAAAAGACGTATCTCTGAACATACCTGTGACGAAATATGACAGTACAAATGCGGCTATTATAGAAATAACCATGGAAAATATAAAAGTTATGACCGCCAGAATTTTTCCCAGTATCATGTCTTCTGATTTTATACTCACCAGCAGGGTCTCAACTAACTTTGAAGATTTTTCTTCCAGTATTGCTCTTACGATGTAAGTTGCCGCAAATATACATACTATCATCACCAATATGGAATATGCGTATTGTATGGAATATCTCGAGTCTGTGTCCACGACATCACGCCCCATGAATTCGTCCATGGTCATCACTTGAGTATAGAAGCTGGCGCCTTCCGTACTGCCGCTTCCCATGAAAAAGGACATGACCGGTATGGCAAACAGCGCTACAGCGATAAATATGCCAAAGGTCGCAAGATTCGCTTTATTCTTATACAACTGATAAAGAGTGAACTTGTAAACCTTGTTCAACCCTTGAAAGGCTCCTCTCTTATTCATGTACTTCACCTACTTTTTCTACGAATATCTCGTGAAGAGACGGTTCTCTCAAGTCGAAAGTCACCACTGTGACTCCGCTTTCTGTCAGGTCTCTGAGAAGTTTATTGGCTTGCTGGTCTCCTGACACTTTTAGCTGATATTCGCACTCTTTTTCTGTCACTACAGTAATGCCTGCCGCCTCTATCATGGGCCTGACTTCCTGCTCAGTCTTAAGGTGCAGATTGACTCTGCCGTAGCTCTTTTTTATCTCGTTGAGATTACCCTGCAGAACAGGCTTGGAACGGTCCAATATGGTTATATCTGTACAGAATTCTTCCACTGTAGCCATCTGATGGCTGGACATTATCAGATATTTTCCCGCTGCGATCTGCTCTCTTATGATTCCTTTGAACAGGTCTGTATTGACCGGATCAAGTCCCGACAGGGGCTCGTCAAGAATTATCAGTTCTGGGTCGGAGATAAGAGCTATCATAAATTGAATCTTCTGCTGATTACCTTTAGAAAGCTGATCCGCCAGCTTAGGCTTAAATGCCTTCTTCTTTTTTACTGCCCTGACCTTTTTGCCTTCCCCCAGAGCCGGGGCTTTTTCTGCCTTAGGGTATAAGTATTCTTCTGCTTCCAGTCTGTGGGCCCAATACTTGATTCTCTCCTTAGCCTCTGCCTTTGGCACGCCTCTTAAGGACGCAAAGTACATGAGCTGATCCATCAGCGAATATTTAGGATAAAGGCCTCTCTCTTCTGCAAGATAACCTACGTTGCAGTTATCTGTGGTGAGCGGATCTCCGTTCCACAGCACTTCTCCGCCGTCCCTTGCAAGCATATTGAGCATCATTCTTATGGTAGTAGTCTTACCCGCCCCGTTGGTTCCCAAGAGAGCGTATACTCCCGGCCCCTGCATCTGGAAGCTGAGATCGTCTACCACCACTTTATCCCCGTAAGATTTTTTCAGATTTTTTACAATTAAGCTCATTTTGATTCCTCTCTTATAAATTATAAATTTATTTTTTCCTTTTCAAGTCTTATAGCTTCTCTGCAGTAAGTTACGGTGTTGACCAGCCAGACGACTCCTACCGCTGCGGCCGGAAGCGGCCCGTAATCGAAGAAAAAGCTGAGTAAAAGCAGCGATGTAAACATTATGACACATACTTTAGTTCCCGTGTTGTAGGCTTTATAGGCCGATCTGTATATGGTGAACTTTTCAAGTTCATCACAGCTTTCTTCCCATTTCTTCTGAAAGCGCAGGTCGTATACGCTTCCCTGCTTTTCCGGATTCATTATCTTCTGAAAATCTACCGTCATCTGCTGCATCTTTATCCTCAGAAAGTTGCCTGCTATAAATACGATCAGGGCTATCATATATATCTTACTGTCTTTTTCTATATAATCCGATATATACGATGCCACTGCGGCAAAAAATATGAGGGACAATATTTCGCACACGCTTATATACATCAGCGCTTTTGCAATATTAGTATCGGCGTTTGCCAGCAGCAGATCTTCTGTTTCTTCGTCGCCTGCGCTCAGACTCTCTTTGTAGTACTTTTTTCCCTTTCTGTAATATATCAGTGTTATGACTGCGCCGGCCAGCGTCATCACTATCACTCCTATGGGAGATATTACATACATGATTTCTCTCAAGATGACTCTTGCGGATCCGGTCCAGAAAGCCGCCGTTACGGTAGTGGAAAAAGCTCCTATTATTCCTCCTATTACAGCCATGAGAAGCAAAATCGGTATGAATGATCTGAGAGCTTTTCTGTTTTCTCTCTTATTTTTATCATTGTTCATCCGCGTTCTTCCTCCTCATAGGAAAAAATATCTTCTACGTTTGCGCCGCACGCTTTAGCTATCTTTAAAGCCAACGTCACTGACGGAGAATAATCGCCTCTCTCTATCTGGCTTATAGTCTGCCTTGAGACTCCCACCATTCTGCCAAAGTCGGATTGGTTAGCATCGATCTTTGCGCGATATTCTTTCAATCTGTTTTTCAGTGGCATTCTCGCTGCTCCTCTCCATAGCGAGAAGGTATTACCCCCCCCCGCAGCATTTTTGCCAATTTTACTTTACATTATGACAAGTAAAGTTGTCATCACAGTCAGTATAACCCCTCCAACACAGGTGTGTCAATAAATTTTTTCGGGGCGAATCACCATCGAACCCGGCATGTGTTTATTTTCTATTGTATCCTATGATCTCAGCCTTTGAGGCATTAAAAATGACGTCAGTTTTTTGATGCGACTCTGACGTCATTCTATATCGAAAAAGATTGCAGATTAGTTTAATCTGCAATCTTTCGGCAAAAGTATGCTTACTTCTTCTTGTTCAATTTATTTGATCTATAAGTTTTTACGCTTTTTACCGTAAAAACTGCGGTCACAATATACATCAAAGCAATGGTAATCAATCTTAAAATATAGTTGCTTTCGCCTTTATACGCCTCCAATATATCTCCGTATATAACTAAATCATATGTCTTTAGAACAGACATTATAAAAAATATCACAGCAGTTGTTACATAATATCCTAACATTATAGATACTCTCCTTTCAAAGGCTGTGCATAAGCTTATTTGAAACATCGATTCTGTTTATAGGCGCCAATCTTCTGCTGCCGGATATCGTTTCAACTAAAGCTGCGGTGAAACGCTCCGCGCCGGAATCTCCTCTCCGGCATATTTAACGTATTTTCATCTTTTTAAAATATCTATCTATCAATATTATTATACAGTGATGGCTTAAAAAGTCAATTCTATTCATTAAAAAATTAACAATTATATGTCAACTTCGCTTCTGCTCTTCTACACAAAAAAGCAGAGGCCCCGGTGGTCTCTGCTTTTTGCAAGGCGCTTCTATTCCAGTTCAAAAGCGCCGGTATACAGCTGATAGTATCTTCCCTTTTCTTCGATGAGATGCTCGTGATTTCCTCTTTCTATTATGCGTCCCTGATCCATCACCATTATCACATCAGCATTTTGAATGGTAGACAGTCTGTGAGCTATGACGAATACTGTTCTTCCATGCATCAGATTATCCATACCTCTCTGTACTATAGACTCAGTCCTGGTGTCTATAGAAGACGTGGCCTCGTCGAGTATCATGACAGGCGGGTCTGCAACGGCTGCTCTGGCTATAGATATGAGCTGTCTCTGACCCTGCGAAAGACCGCTTCCGTCTCCGGAAAGCACCGTATCATAGCCGTCGGGAAGCATGCGTATGAAGCCGTCGGCATTGGCCAGTTTAGCGGCGGCGATACATTCCTCGTCCGTAGCGTCCAGCTTGCCGTAACGTATATTATCCATCACCGTTCCGGTGAACAGATTAACTTCCTGAAGAACCACTCCAAGGGAACGGCGCAGGTCGTACTTCCTGATCCTGTTTATATTGATGCCGTCGTACTGTATCTTTCCGTCATCAATATCGTAGAACCTATTTATGAGATTGGTTATGGTGGTCTTTCCTGCTCCTGTCGCTCCCACCAGGGCAACCTTCTGTCCCGGTTCGGCATATATTGTTATATCATGGAGCACCAGTTCGTCTTCATTATATCCGAAATCGACTTCTTTGAGGTTGATCTTTCCTCTCATAGGAATCAGCTTGTCGCCGTCTTTCCAGGCCCACGTTCCCGTTCTCTTCTCACATTCTTTAAGCTGTCCCGACTCGTCTTCATATGCGTTGACTAAAGTGACGGTTCCCCTGTCTTCTTCAGGCTCCTGATCCAGAAGCTCAAATATTCTCGACGCGCCGGCCATGGCCATTATCACAGAGTTGAGCTGCTGCGATACCTGCGCTATAGGGTTGACGAAGTTTCTTGACAGCGTTAGGAAAGATGCTATAGTTCCAAGAGTCAGGAACTCTTCTCCTCCTATGGATAAATTAGTTACACCTGCGATTCCCATGGCGCCTCCTGCAACTGCAATCAGCACGTAGAGCACATAACCGAGACCTCCGGTCACAGGCATCAGGATGTTGGCCAGGGTGTTAGCCATAGCGGTAGTGTTTCCAAGGTTCTCGTTCTTTTCTTTGAATCTCTCTTTGGCTTTTTCCTCATAACAGAAAACTTTTACTACCTTCTGGCCGTTTACCATCTCTTCTATATAACCGTTTACGTCGGCGATACTCCTCTGCTGTTTCATGAAGAAGTTTCCGCTCCTTCCGGCTATGGCCTTTATCACCATCAGGATCACCGCTGTAAATACCAGCACGATCAGCGTCAGCCATATGCTCAGATGTATCATGGATATTAGCACCGCTATCATGGATACTACCGACGAGAACAGATTTGGCAGGCTCTGAGAGATCATCTGCCTCAGTGTATCAGCGTCGTTAGTGTAGTAGCTCATTATATCCCCGTGAGTCCTGGTATCGAAGTATCTTATGGGAAGAGTCTGCATCTTGGTAAACATCTCATCTCTGATGTTCTTCAGAGTACTCTGGGCGATAACCGCCATAGTCCTGGCGTAGAAGAGAGAAGCCAGGATACCGGCAAGAAATACTACGGAAATTCCCAGTATGGCCTGCAGCAGGCCGCCAAAATTAGGAGGGGCCTCCAGCAGAAGCGGTCCTATATAGTCATCTATGAGTGTCTGCAGGAACAGGGACGCGGCCACGCTGGCCCCTGCGCTTATCAGTATGCAGATCACTACTACCGTTAATCTTACTTTATATTCTTTCAAATATGACATCAGCCTTTTGATGGTTCCGGGCTTGAACTTCTGTCCCTTGGGAACTGCCCCAAAGCCCTTGTTCCCTCCCATAGGCATCTTACGAGTTTCTCTACTGCTCACTGAGACCACCTCCTTTGTTCTGTGACTCATAGACCTCTCTGTAGATCTCGCTGTTTTTCATAAGCTGCTGATGATTGCCCACATCTGCGATCTTTCCGTCATCCAGCACTACTATCTGATCTGCGTCCTGTACGGATGCGATACGCTGAGCGATTATGATCTTAGTGGTGTCCGGTATTTCGGTGCTGAAAGCCTGGCGTATCATGGCGTCGGTCTTCATATCCACTGCGCTGGTAGAATCGTCGAGGATGAGTATCTTTGGCTTTTTCAAAAGCGCTCTGGCTATACACAGTCTCTGTTTCTGACCCCCGGAGACGTTGCTTCCTCCCTGCTCTATATATGTCTCATAGCCGTCCTCAAATTTATCGATAAATTCATCGGCGCAGGCCAGCTTGCACGCATGGCGCAGTTCTTCGTCTGTAGCGTTTTCGTTTCCCCATCTGAGGTTCTCGGCTATAGTACCTGAAAACAAAGTATTTTTCTGAAGCACCATAGATACCTGATTTCTCAGGCTCTCGATGTGATAGTCCTTAACATCTGTTCCTCCTACCTTAAGGGAACCTGATGTGACGTCATAGAGCCTTGGAATAAGCTGTACCAGACTGGATTTGGCCGAGCCTGTAGCCCCTATGATGCCGACGGTCTGACCGCTCTCGATGTGGAGATTTATATCGTTTAATACTTCTTTATTTTTGGATTTTCCATAGCTGAAATGCACGTTGTCAAAATCTATAGATCCGTCTTTCACATCATAGACAGGATTTTCGGGATCGTGGAGATTGCTCTCTTCATCCAGAAGTTCAGCAATACGATCTCCCGAGGCTCTGGCCATGGTCAGCATGACGAATATCATGGAGATCATCAGAAGGCTCATAAGTATCTGCATGATGTAAGTTATCAGACTGATCAGCTCTCCTGTGGAGAGGCCTATAGCCGCATCGTTTCCGCTGGCCACTATGGCTCTGGCTCCGAACCAGGATATGAGGATCATGCTCAGATACATGCAAAACTGCATGAGCGGCATGTTGAACGCCATTATCTTTTCAGCTTTTGAGAAATCCTGATATATTTTTCCGGAAGTCTTCTTGAACTTCTCGACTTCGTGGTCCTGGCGGTTATAGGATTTGACTACTCTTATTCCGTAGAGATTCTCCTGAACGACATTGTTAAGTTTGTCATACGTCTTGAAGACTCTGTTGAATATTGGGTATACGGCTCTTATCAAAATATACAGACCTATTCCCAGTATAGGCAGCACTCCGAGGAACACCAGAGACAGCTGTGCGTCTATTCCAAAAGAGGCTATCAGCGCAAAGATCAACATTCCCGGCGCTCTGGCGGCTATTCTTATGCACATCTGAAAGGCCATCTGAACGTTGGTTACGTCAGTGGTAAGTCTCGTCACTATGCTGGCCGTGGAGAATTTATCTATGCTGGCAAAAGAAAAATCCTGTACATGATCGTACATGGCGCCTCTGAGGTTTTTAGCAAATCCTGCGGAGTCTACGGCAGCCGTCCTTCCCGCAGCTATGCCGAAGATCAGGGCTAAGACTGCTGCAACGATGAGCATTATCCCGTATTTTATTATCTGAGGCATAGAACCGCCGTCTATACCGTTATCTATGAGTTCAGCCATTATGAGCGGGATCAATATTTCCATAACGACTTCCAGGAGTACAAGGACAGGCGTAACGGCAGCCGTCTTTTTATACTCCTTTATCTGTGAAGCTAATTTTTTGATCATACTTATACACTCCCCCTTTTTTATTCTATCTCTTCATGTTCTCTTTCATACGCCGCAGATAATCCCGCAGGTTTTGAAGTTCTTCGCTGCTGAACCCGGCGGTCAGTTTGGCTTCCATACGTTTTCTGCCTTCTATCATTTCACGGCGCATGGTCTCTCCTCTGTCTGTCAGAGTGATTTTTTTGAGCCTGGCGTCATCGCTCACCGGCTGTCTGTGTATGAGTCCTTTTGTCTCCATCAGCGAACATACTTTTGAAGCGGTGGATCTGGTTATGCCGAATGCATCCTCAAAATCCTTCTGAAAGACGTCTCTGTTTCTGTTTTCATGAAGAAAGGACAAAATATAACCGTTGGCCATAGAAATCTTCATCAGATCTCCCTGCATCTGTCCCTCCACATTTTTCTTTATGACATGGTTTAAAGTAGCAAGCTGTTTGCCGATATCGCTATTCTTCATTTCCTCACCTTCGTTTAACATTTGTCATACATCAAACTGTTTGACATGAAACTTATTATAGTAGCAAAAACCCTCTTAGTCAAGAGGGTTTTTATGACGTTTCGATGAACTTTTTTCGTTAATTTTTACTCAACCTTCGAGCTGAGGCAGCGCAAAGCGTTGAGCACTGCAAGCATTGAAACTCCAACATCTGCGAAGACTGCCGCCCACAGACCTACGATGCCGAGGGCGCTGAGCGCTAAAACTGCAGCCTTTATGCCCAGAGCGAAGACGATGTTCTCATACACTATCCTCATAGTCTTTTTAGACAGGTGAATCATGCTGGATATCTTGGACGGCTGATCCTCCATGATGACCATGTCGGCAGCCTCAATAGCTGCGTCGGATCCGAGGGCCCCCATGGCGATACCTACGTCTACCCTGGCCAATACAGGCGCGTCGTTTATTCCGTCTCCCACGAAAGCGACTTTTTTCTTTTCAGGTTTAGCATGAAGTATATCCTCTACTATTCTGACCTTATCGGAAGGCATCAGGCCGGCGTGAACCTTGTCGATACCCAGGCGTTCCGCTACAGCTTCCCCTACTTCTCTGCTGTCCCCTGTCAGCATGACTGTCTGTATACCTTCACGTTTAAGCGCCGCAACTGCTTTATATGCGTCTTCTTTTATCTTATCGGCCAGCAAAATACAACCGGCATACTTTCCGTCTACTGCCACGTAGACCTGTGTTCCTCCGCTGTGTTCCTTTAGCTGACCTTCAAAATCGGTCTTATCAGCCATCAGCTTTTTGTTTCCGGCGGCCACTTTATGCCCCTTAACCTCCGCCGTCACGCCTTTTCCCGCTAATTCTTCCACACCGCTTATGAGACTTTCGTCTATATCCTTGCCATAAGCCTCTTTCAGAGACTGAGAGATAGGGTGGTTAGAATAATTTTCGGCCATAGCAGCATATTCGATGAGTTCTTTCTCGCTGAAACCCTCTTCAGGGAAGATATCTTCTACATGGAAAACTCCTTCCGTAAGAGTTCCCGTCTTATCCATGACTACCCATTGTACCTGGGACATGGCTTCCAAGTAGTTGCTTCCCTTGACCAGCACGCCTGCCTTCGAAGCGCCGCCTATGCCTCCGAAAAAGCTCAGGGGCACCGATATGACCAAGGCGCATGGGCAGGATACTACGAGGAAGTTTAAAGCTCTGTATATCCAATCGTTCCAGAGAGCTCCTTCTATAAGGAGAGGCGGAAGAACTGCCAGCAGAACTGCTGCTCCTACTACAAGCGGCGTATATACTACGGCAAACCTGCTTATAAAGCTTTCAGTCTTGGATTTCTTGTTGGCGGCGTTTTCCACCAGATCCAGTATCTTGCTTACGGTGGATTCCCCGAAATGCTTAGTTACTTCTACCGTGAGCACTCCTCTCATATTGACGCATCCGCTGAGGATCTCATCTCCCCGGCCTACATCTTTAGGCAGAGATTCCCCTGTCAGCGCGGCTGTGTTCAGCGACGACACCCCTTCTATGATCTTGCCGTCGAGAGGAACTTTTTCTCCGGGCCTGACTATTATTATATCCCCCGGCTTGACTTCGTTAGGGTCTACTTCTTTTATGCCTTCAGGTGTTTTAAGATTCGCACTGTCGGGTCTTATATCCATGAGCTGAGTGATGGATCTGCGCGATTTGCCTACGGCGTAATCTTCAAATGTTTCTCCCACCTGATAAAACAGCATTACCGCCACTGCCTCCGGGTATTCTCCTACAAAGAAGGCACCGATTGAGGCTATGGACATGAGAAAATTCTCATCCAGCATCTGTCCCCTTAATATGCCCCGCAAAGCGTTCCAGACCACTCTGTATCCTATGACTGCATAAGCTGCAATGAAGACTCCCAGCTTGAGCCCCTGCGGACTGTCAGGCAGCAATAAGGCGGCTACATATATCACTGCGCCTATAGCTATTCTCGTTATACGTTTTTTCATATTCTGCCTCCCTATCCCCTCTTGCAGTTTCTACAGTTCCTTGATCTCTACGTCAGGTTCTACTTTTTTTATTACCTTTTTCGCCTTCTTGACGATCTCGTCTATCTTATCATCTTGCGCTTCAAACGTCAGCTTTGTAGTGAGGAAGCTTACAGAAGCATTAGTCACTCCGTCGATATCTGCGACTCCCTTTTCTATCTTGGCCGCACAGTGAGCACAGTCCAGTCCGTTTAATAAATAAGTCTTTTTCATTTTATACCTCCGAAATATTTAAAAATAATTGAGCGTTTCTTCAACTGTTCTTATTATAGTTGAATACGCGCTCAATTGTCAATAGTTTTTTTAAATTTTATTTATTTTTTTATTCCTCCGAATATTCATCGTACTCGGAGGCCAATCTTCCTACATTATTATTGGATCCCATTACCCACATTATGTCCCCTTTTGAAATTATCATACTTGCGTTGGGCATTATTACGGTCAGACCCTTTCTCTGAAGCCCCAGGATCATGCAGTTCCAGTGGCTTCTGACATTTCCGTTCTTTATGCTCTTGCCTGCGAAATCCTCCTGTCCCGTTATTTTCACGGCGCATATGGCCAGAGCTTTATCCACGTCGGGATATCCGCTGTCCATGAACTGTCTGACGGTTCTCATCCTCTTGCAAGGCTCGGAGTCTATTATCTTATAGAAATTCATTATGGCCATCTCCTCGCCTACTACATAGACTTTATCGCCGGCCTGGATAGAGACGTTTTCTTTCGGCAGTATGTAAGTATGAGTCCCCCGCTGTATCTTGACCACATACACGTTATATCTGTATCCCCAGTCCAGTTCTCTTAAGGGAGTTCCAAGAAACTCTCCTTCCTTCGGCGCGAAGAAAGATATTATATGCAGTTTGTTGTCAAGCCAGGTCTCTTTCATCCCCAGAGCTTCTTCTCTTTTTATTATTCTTTCGTTGAAATTTCTCAGGAATCTGGTCTCCAGCTGAAGATACCAGCCCGTCATGCCGTCGGATCTTCCCAGAATGACCATTATACCTACGATTATGAAAAACAGCCATATGGCTTTGACGTTGAAGAGGACTGCCAGAGGAATCATCGCTATGGATACGGCGATAGCCACTTTAATCAGATTGAGGACTATCAGCGGAAGCCTGAAAGATTTTCTCTTTAACCATAAAGATGTAAACAAATTGTTGTGCAGGTTCATCATAGGGCCTACAAAAGGAGCCATAAACACATATATCAAGACACATGTGATAGTGTCTGCGGCCGTCTTTCCCATATATCCCGATAGAGCCGGTTCCGCCACATGAATGCCGAATATCGCTATGGCCAGCATCAGACCTCCGAAGACCACCACTCTCCTGAAATATTTCTTTATGTACAAATACCAGTCATTATCCTTCTCTTTTTCGGCCTGATCTTCAGAAGTATACTTATTGAGTTTAGCCACTAAACTGTCAGGCAGATGTTTTTCTATGACAGAGATAAATTTCGGAGCTGTCTTTATGCAGAAAGGAGTGGTAAAAGTCGTTATGACCGATACAGATACGACGATAGGATAAAGATAGTCTCCCGTCACGCCCAGGCTCATTCCAAGCGAAGCTATGATAAAGGCGAACTCTCCTATCTGCGCAAGAGAGAAACCGCATCTTAAGGCGTTATCCAGAGTCTGGCCTGACAATAGCATGCCCAGAGAAGAAAATATGAGCTTGCCGAATATAGTAACGGCAGTTATCACGATTATAGGCGTTGCATATTCCACCAGAGTCTGAGGGTTTACCAGCATGCCTACCGATAAGAAGAATACTGCTCCGAACAGGTCTTTTACGCCTTTAGTCAGGTGTTCTATTCTCTCTACATGAACTGTTCCCGCCAGCAGAGAACCTGAGAGGAAAGCCCCAAGCGCCGATGAAAATCCCAGAGCATTTGCCAATATGACCATTCCGAAACATACTCCCAAGGAGACGATGAGAAGCATCTCGTCGTTCATCAGTTTTATGGTTCTGTTGAGAAAAGTAGGAAGAAAGTATATGCCCAAGATCAGCCATATGATGAGATAGAGTATCATCAGAGACAGGCTTCCGGCAACTTGACCGCCCGTAACATTTTTACTTACCGATATAGTAGAGAGGATGACCATCATAAAAATCCCTACTATATCTTCTATCACCAGAGTGCCGAATACAAGTTCCGTAAACTTCTTTCCTCTGAGCTGCAGTTCATCAAATGCCTTTATTATAATGGTCGTGGAACTCATGGAAAGCATTCCTCCCAGGAACACGCTGTCCATCACTCCAAATCCCAGCAGGCGGCCGGCTAAAAATCCAACTGCCAAAATGCCTATGACCTCAACTATGGCGGTGATTATGGCCGTGCTTCCTACGCGGGCCAGCTTATGCAGATTAAACTCAAGCCCCAAATGAAACATCAGGAATATGATCCCGATCTCGCTCCATGTCGTTATGCTGTCGGTATCGACTACCGTCGGAAAGAATGGAAAGTACGAACTTATCAAAAACCCTGCCAATATATATCCCAGAACCAACGGTTGTTTGATTTTCTTGAAGAGAATGGTTATCAGCCCTGCCGTTATGAGCATGACTGCCAGATCAGAAATAAGAACAGGTATGTGCATCAAGCGCCTCCTTTTTCTTTTATTGTATCATTCACAGAGATTTATGCGCAATACTTTAAAAATAAAAAACCGGCGTATCAGGTCTAATCTGACACGCCAGTTTTCTCTACTGATCATCACAGAGGGGTCGTCAGCCCTCTTGCACAGTCTCGCCATGGGTCTGTCTTTTGATTTTTTTTGCGCACTGAAAACACCTGGTGCTCTCTCCGCTTTTCATCTTATCTTTTCTGACTTGATATATCTCTCCGCATCCCCGGCACCTGCAGTTATAGTAGGTCTTCTTGTTGCCGCGGCATCCCGCATAACTTATGACCTCCCATTCTCCAAAGCTTTGTCCCTCTATGATTTCTCTTTTCATCTTTACCTCATCTGCGTTTTTCGTTCTTTTCTGTGAAACATCGCTGCGCCGGCGCCGGTACCGGCCATTATCGCGATATATAAATTCAGGTTGCCGGAATCTCCTGTTTTAGGCGCTGTATCTTCCGGTTCTCCCGGAGTCTTGTCTTCATCATCCTTTTTCACGGAGGTCTTTTCGTTTATGACTTCGGCCGATACCGTTTCATCCTCAATTATAACACCCTCGGCATTCTTATATGTGGCCTTATATCCCAGCGTATCGATTTCAGTCACCGTATATTCGATGCCAGCCGGCAGCCCTTCGGCTAGGGCAGACTCCCCATGAGACAGTTCAATGAGCGCCACGCCCTTTTCGAAGACCATATCTCCAAACGTTCCCTCAATGCTGTCGTCCGACAGCTTTATCTGTATGGGGAATCTGTCCTGGCTGTCGGATAAATCTCCCGTCACGGTTTTTGTCACCTTGAGGTTCCCCAATTTGAGAGGAGACTTGTTGGTCACCGTTATGAACATCGTCTTATTGTCTTTGTCGATTTGCATGTCGCTGTAAGAAACCTGATACTGCTGGCCGTTTTCTTCCACCACTGCTATGGAAACATTGCTCAGGCTTTCGGGGTTCGGAAGCTGGGTAAATGACACCTGCCAGCCATTACCTTCATTTAAAGAGACGTGGTCTAACAGATGTTCCCCTATCTTCAAATATATGTTTACAGGCTCGTCATCTTTTTCATCTTCGATATCCCATACTTTTTTGATATTTAAAGTCCATTCGTCGGGAGTTCCTATGACTATTCCCCCATTTGATCCTATGCCTCCTCTGGCAGAACTGTTGCCGGTGACCGTAAGCTTTGCCTGAGACTACGCCAGCTTGATCCTCGCTTCTGTAACTTCTGCCTTCAGCGCGAATCCTTCTTCTTTCATATTTATATGTTGAATTCGTTCTCCGGGTTTGTCCTTATCATATCTTGCAGAGCCGTCCGGCAGACCGAGTACGTTTGTTCCCGATGCGGCTCCATCCAATACGCCTCCGTCTTTATACCATTTTATTTCTCCGCCGCCAAGCATCCTGTCGGCCAGCGTGACGTAATGGCCTTTTCCCTCTCGCAGAACTGATACAAAATCGTCTCCCGCACCGTTTTCCCCGGCTTTATTTCCATAGATGGCGCCGCCGTTGGTAACGGTATTGGTAGCGTCTCCCGTAGGGCAGAACTAAAGGCCGCCGCCTAAAAGTTCAGCTGTATTCTCCGTTATGACGGCGTCATACATATGAAGGGTATAAGGCACAGAGCCTACGTAGATTCCTCCGCCGCATCCTCCGTCCCCTTCGCTTGCTCTGTAGACGGCTTTATTGCCGTTTACAACTCCGTAATTCATAGTGAATTCGGCAGGGAAAAAGTTCTTCCACTGATCATAATCTTGTCCCATTCCCCTATCGGTATACAGGTCGTAGACTGCGACGCCGCCGCCGATTATGGCTGTATTACCGCTTATTTCCCCTTTGTTGACTGTTACTCTGGCCTGGCCGCATACCATTATGCCGCCGCCATATTTGTCAGCCGTGTCCCCGGAGATACTTCCTCCGTTCATCTCCATGGTGGCCACAGAACTGAAGTCCGAGGGCGCAGGTTCCCCTATGAACACCTCCGCTGTCTCCGTAATTTCCCGTAATCTGGCCTCCTTTCATATAAAAGCTCGAATTTCCTGCAGCTTCCACATATACCGCCGCATTATTGATAGCTCCGCCAGAAGGAAGTTTAGTTTCATTTTCGCAGATGGCGCCGCCATTCATTTCAAATTTTGCTCCGAAAGCTATCCTTACGGTTCCTCCATATTGATTATTGAAAGTATTGTCTCTTATAGTTCCTCCAGTCATATCGAATTCAGCGTCGTTTCCGCTGACTACGACAGCCCCTCCGCCGGGCTGAGTGCAATGACTGTTTTGCAGAGTTCCTCCGCTAAAGATCAGCGTTCCTCTGCAGGTGATCAGATCGCCATAATCGCAATTCTCTACAGCCATTGAAGACGCGCAGGCGGCAGCGCTTCCGTCAATGATCAGGAGATCGTCCCTATCAGACTGACTGGTGGCTATCGTAAGCTTTGCGCCTTTATTTATCTGAAATGCTCCATGATTATTATTCGCTCCCTCGTTTTTAATGTTTATAGTCCTGGCGTTGCCGTCTCCTACAGACTCCACCGTTATATACTTTATCTCCGACACTCTTATCCCCGTAGAACAGATAGTCTCTATGATGAGCATCAGATTGTCTTTTCCCGTATCGCGGGCTGCTTTCAAAAGCCGTTCATATTCTTCTCTGCTCAGTTCTCTTGACGAATCGCGAAACATTTTCTTCTGCAGTTTCAGGCTCTTCACTCTGCAGTCTTGCCAGCCGCAGAAATCAAAGAATGAATTGAGGGCGGCCAATCTCACGTTTGCGGTCGCCGGAGCAAATTTTTCTTTTAGGAGATGTTCCTTCCACCTATACACCTCTTCTTTCGTAACCGGCAGTCCTTTCATCCACTGCGCAAATCTCAAGATTTCCTTTACATATTTTTCTATGGTCGAATCGCTTCGTTCCTCTCTCGCCAAATGATGCCTAAAGTCCTTTGTAAGGCTTTCGCTGATGATCTTTTCTTCCATGTTTACCTCCATAATAAAATGCTGACTTTATTTTATCTCTTTTTCCGAGCGTCTATCCGCAATAAGTACTTTTAACGTAAAAAAGAGCCGGTCAATTCCGGCTGCTGTAAAAGATCGGGAGGAGCAAATAAGTCAACGTCTCTGCTATGATAAACTCCTATGCGTTATATACATAAAAAAGACATCCCGATTAAGGATGTCTTTTTTCTTTTTATTGGTGCGGCCAACGGGACTCGAACCCGTACACCCGTTCGGACACAAGCACCTCAAGCTTGCCTGTCTGCCAATTCCAGCACAGCCGCAAATCGCAGTCAATTTTTAACTGCGTGTCAATTATACTTTTGAAAAGACGTTTTGTCAAGTCGTTTTGTACAAGTAATAATTTTTTATTACTTGTTTTTTTACACAACCAGTATCTACGCCTCTATGATTCTCGCTTTTTCTTCGATGAACTGTCTGAACTCGCCGTCTTTTTCATCTTCGAAGCCATGTCGGTCCAATATGTAATAAGGCTTCTCCCATATGAGTATGTACAGATTCTCAGTCACTACGCATACCAGCAGATCTTCAAGAGAAAGAAATTCGTCGGCATATTCGTTGTCGGAATATTCTTCTTCATCTTCTGTTTCCGGCTCTTCATTTTCATCAGAAGGTTCTTCCGGTTCGGCGAAGTCTTCTTCCTGCGGGAGTTCAGGGATTTCCTCATCAGGATCCTTTAGATCGGGACTCTCTATAGCAGCCTGTTCATCATTTTTTTGTTTTCGCAGATATTCTCTGTTTAAAACGAAAAAAAAGTTTTCACTTATCCCGTAATTTACTCTGGTATTCATGGCCTGCAAATTCTTAGCCGAGCCTTTGACCAATTGCTCGCCCTTTATAAAGCCTACAAGGGCTATTGCTGCCATGACAAGGGCTCCTACGGAAACTATGCCGAACCCGTTTTCTCTGGCCACTAAAATGGCCAGCAGCGCAAAGGTAACCGCCAGGATTCCCGCTCCCAGCCTAAATCTCTTCGCCCTCTTTCTGTAAGCAGGCTGTATCTCCCAAAACGCATCTCCCGCTTCCATGGCTATTTCCGGCGTATAAGTAGTCTCATTTTTAAAAAGAATTTTGCTGTCCAAAACAGTCCTCCTTGGTATGTCCCTTGTAGATTTTTTTCTTGATTAGATTACCATAACAGATGGGGCCGGCATTGTCAAGTTTGCCGCCTCAGTCTCCGCTCTGCTTTTCTTTGTCAGTTTCCGGAAGAAGAGGTATAAATACTTTCTGAAAGAAGTGAAAAAATAAAGCTCCGAAAAATATTCCGATCATATTGTTGAGTATTCTCAGTAGCACAGACCCTTCTATGCCATAAATTGTCATAGCCAAAGAAAGCGCTCCAAAACAATTGAATAATGTCTTATACTTATATGTAGCGCAAAGTCCCAAGCACAAACCTGACACAGGTCCCAGAACAAAGAAATACTTCTCCGGAAGAAAAATTGTCACTAATCCAAAAGCTATGGATCCGAGAACTACTCCGGCAGCCCTCTGAGGCAAACGTTCCTTCACATTGAGAGGATATGAAGACAGAAGGGACGAGCAGGCAAAACCGACCCATATAAAGCGATCCAGCCCCAGAAGACGATTAAGAAAGAAAAGCAAACTTATTCCAAGAGCAAGCTGAAGCTGCCACTGAGACTTAGGATCTCTGATATCAAAGCCACCGACCACATGTCCAAGTGAAACGTCTCTATTTTTATTGCGGTGTTTTATTATCAATATCGCTCCACAAATGATATACCCTGTCAGAGTTAGAAGCGCTCTGTCGTAAAACACATCGGTTTTTGCAAAATTTCCTGTTAAAAAAATATATCCAAATAAATACAGACCACCGTTTCCCATCTCAGGATTTTCACAAGCAAGCACTGTCATCACCAATATAGAGAAAAAGTTTATCAGGAATCCTATGGAAGGTGAAACCATTTGTATCGCCTGAGGTGAAAACAGCAATATGGCAAATAATACCGCCAGGCTAAACAGTGAGTGGCGTACATTATAGCCAAAGTCAATAAAACGAATACTTAGCAGTATACAGAAAATTACGACAGCCATGCTGCTGTTTTCTTCGCCGAAGATCACCGTCATAGCCGATATGAATATCACGGCGAACGATACTATCAGAACGTCTCTTACAAGCAGCGAGGCTACCCATCTTCTTTTTTCTTTTTTTGACTCGGCTTCGGATATATTATTTTTTATGACTGCCGGATCCAGCTGAAGCATATCATAAAATCTCAATTTCGTTTTCCCCCTTCGTCAAATCAGATAGATAAAAAGTTTATCACAATTCAACGATAATTACAATATTCGCTACTTTCATACTATCGTCCTTTAAATTACTATTCTTGAAAAAGATATAGTTTACTTGCGACCTGTATCAATTTATGGTAGGATATTGTTTAATCCAAAAGGAACACAATTCAAACTTTTGATCAGGGAGAATTACGGTGGAAATTGCAAAACTTACTGAAAAAATGATCCGATACTATGAAGGCAAAGTCGCAGATATACATCATTTTATGGGAGTATATGCCTTTTCCGTCATCATTGCAAAAGGTGAAAAAGTGGATAAGGAGACTATGGATATCATAGAAACGGCAGCTGTCATACACGATATCGCCTGCCCGCTCTGCCGTGAAAAATACGGCGATGTAAACGGCAAGCACCAAGAAATAGAGAGCCCCGCCCTCGTCAGAGAGTTTTTGAAAGATTTCGGCTGCTCGCAGGATTTTATCGACAGAATAGCCTTTCTCATCGGCCATCATCACACTCCGGATGGCATAGACGGAATAGATTATCAGATTTTAATAGAAGCAGACTATCTTGTAAACGCTTATGAGATGAATTTCAACAAGAAAAGCATAACGGCGATGTACGATAAATTTTTCAGAACTTCTACCGGAAGAGCCATTCTAAAAGAAATGTACGGGCTGTAAGGGCAGCCCCTGTATCAATCGTCTAATCTTTTCCGGCAGTATGCTCTTATTCCATCGTGAATCCAAAGTCCCTTATTGCAAAGTATGCCCTTGTCTTTATCACTGAGATACTCTAAAGCTTCTCGATACTTACCGTCATGAACAAGCGTCAGCGACACGCGTAACTCTTCATGGTAAACAGAAGCCTTTATTTTGTTATAAAAGTCTTCTATTGTAATGGTCTGAACGATCCGGCTGAACTCTTCCAAGTACTCATCCACGTATCTCTCCAGCTCTTCCGGCGTCCATTCTTTGAGGGAATCGTATTCCTGGTGGATCTCGACGCCGCTTACCGTGAATGCGCCGGTTGCTCTCAGACTGAGAGGCTCTTTTTTATTGCCCTCCATGCAGAGGCAGTCCCACAATAAATCGTCTATCCACAATGGCTTTGCCTCTATATGCATGCTGCACTTGCAGCCGCCGTCCACTGTCTCATTAACGCAAAACGTACATTTCAAAAACATGTCTCCCGTCACGTGCCAAACGCGCTCGTCCCTTTTTTGAATTTATATGGTCTTATCTTCTCAGCCAGCATCTTCGGCAGCGCTTTCTTTAGTTCCCTTAATTTTCTCTGCTGTTCTCTGTTCATAGCAAGCTCTCTTTTGAATTGAAATCCCTCATAGTTTTACATACAGTATAGCATCATTACTCATAATTGCAATATAAGTTGACCGTTGACGTTAGAACTATTCTCATGTAATAATGACACACTGTTCAGATTTTATAGCCCTGTCACCTTTAAAAAGGGGGTTTCAGGAGATCGAGCTTATCTTCAGGGTTAGGACCTTGAAACTCTGCAAATTCCGGAAAAAATTTGTCGCAGATTTCCCGGCTGATGATAGCCTGTCCTCCAAAAATGCGAAAAACTGCTGCATCATATTCACTCGAAATAATCATTGGTTTGGAATAGATCTGACAACACCATTTATACGCAGCCTCAGGAATAACCGGCCTCAGCTTCCTGATCTCAATTGTCTTATTTTCATCTGCCCAACCACACCATTCAGTCTGACCGCCGTACATAATTTCCCCATCTTGCCATGTTGTAAAGATCCAAAAGTATGTATCTTTTTTTGAAAATCATGTGATTCTCTGCTTTGAAGGTAGCGTTTATATATTTCGTTATACTTTCCAGATTGACGAATTTTGCCATACTCTTCTTTTCTCTGATTTTTTAAACCGGATAATCCCAGCAGATAGTCTGTTGAAACATCAAAATAGGTTGCTAATTTTACCAAGGCAGTCGTATCAGGTAAGGATTTCCCTGTTTCGTAACGGTAAATCGACTTATGCGTAACCTCAATAATCTCGCTCAACTGTTCTCGGCTTAAACCAAGCGCAATACGAAGGGACTTAATTTTTTGTCCGATAGTTTTCATATAAAACACCTCCTTTTGCTCTCTAGTTTAAGATACATGAATAATAATAAAAAGTAAATGGACAATTCTGTCCATAAGATTAGCAGAAATAAAATTGTTTCTTAACTAAATCAAAAACAGGCTTAGCCTGTAGTACCAGTGCGGTATCATAATAGGCGGTTACAAACTGCCCAGGAGGAGTTTCTCTAAATGTATCAGGTATTGAGCCCGAGTATTGAAATAATAGATATTTCTAAAAGATCAGGTCATTTAAGCACACAGATGATGACATATCGAACAAATTTGATGGATATTATCAAAAATTCTTGTCAGCAAAAAACAAAAGTCCTGTGATTTTAATGATCACAGGACTTTTTTGGTGCGCCATGAGGGACTCGAACCCCCAACCTTCGCATTCGTAGTGCGCGACTCTATCCAATTGAGCTAATGGCGCATATTCAGTCTACAGATTAATATTATACACAAACAACTACCAAAAGTCAAAGAAAAATTATTAAAAATACATGATCACCTGCTAATCTTAAAATATAAGACGTTCAACAGATCTCTAACATCCCGATTCCGCATAGGAATCCGCTGCCGTGGAAACAATATATATAATAATAGATTGGGAGAGTGAAAACATGGAATCTGTTTGTTCTCATAATACAAATTTACCTTCGTTTGAGAGTCTGAAAGAAGATAAAAAGACAGACGTACTCATAATCGGCGGCGGTATAGCCGGCATTTTATGCGCTTATATGCTGCACCAGGCCGGGGTAAATTATATCCTGGCAGAGTCAGAGTGCATATGTTCAGGCATAACTAAAAACACCACCGCTAAGATTACGTCCCAGCATGGCCTTATATACAATAAAATTCTTCGCCGTTTCGGCGCTGAAAAAGCGAAGATGTATCTGGATGCCAATGAAGACGCCATAAATAAATACAAGGCATTATGCGGCCAAGGAAGTACAAATGGCGGCGCCCCGCCTATAGACTGCTGCTTTGAAGAAAAACCTTCTTTCGTATATACCATCGGCTCGCCCGCCAAGATAGAAAGAGAGTTTTCAGCTCTCGAGAAGATAGGTTTTAAGGCTGAGCCTGACGATTGGCTCCCTCTGCCCTTCCAGATATCGGCCTCAATAAAATTCAGCAGGCAGGCTCAATTCGATCCTCTCCGCTTTATAGGCCATATATGCAGAGATCTCAACATATTTGAGCATACCAAAATAGCGGAGATAGAAGGCAATACGGCCCACGCCAACGGCCATAAGATAGATGCGGATAATATAATAGTAGCCACACACTTTCCTTTTCTCAATAAACACGGAAGTTATTTCATCAAGATGTATCAGCAAAGATCATATGTAATCGCCTTAGAATCGGCCCCGGACGTAAAAGGCATGTATATCGGAGAGTCAGATGAAGGGCTGTCTTTCCGTAACTTCGGAGATTTGCTCCTAATGGGCGGAGGCGGTCATAAGACAGGCAAAGCCGGCGGCGGCTTTGATGAATTAAAAAAAGCAACCGAAAGATACTATCCCCAGTCCCGGGAGAAATTTCGGTGGGCTGCTCAGGATTGTATGACCCTGGATGATATACCATACGTAGGCAGGTACTCGAAAAACACACCTAATCTGTTTGTGGCCACCGGATTCAATAAGTGGGGAATGACATCTTCCATGGCCGCAGCTTGTATTCTGGCTGATATGATCATGGGTAAAGACAATCAATTCGCTCCTGTCTTTTCGCCATCAAGGTCCATTCTTCGTCCTCAGCTTTTAGTAAACGGCTTTAATGCTGCGGCCCACCTTATCAGGCCCGCAGAAAAACGATGTCCTCACATGGGATGCGCCCTGACATGGAATCCGCAGGAACATTCATGGGACTGCCCCTGCCACGGTTCCAGGTTCACAAAAGAAGGAAAGCTCCTGGACAATCCGGCAACAGGCGATCTCCCGGATGAGTACCTATAATATTGCGGCTGACTGCCTATAAGGCAAGTCATAGCTGAACGGACGCCGCTGCCGCAGAATTCCCGGTTCTTTCAAAAATAGGAACGTTTGCAAGAATTTTGAGCTAAAAATTCTCGGTAAAACAGTTTCTAAAACTGTTTGTGGGAGTTTTCAGAGAAAAAATCAAAAAAAAGCCCTGCAGCGGACTGACATCGCCACAATCAGCTCTTCCGGCGCAGGTGAGAAACTGATCGCGGCTGGTATCAAGCAAAAAAGAAGTTTAAGTTTTTCCCTATAAAATCACGATCGCCGGAATAGCCAGCGGTTGTTTGTTCCGCTCGCTTTGCTCTTGGAACTGGCTCTCAAGAGACAAATCGAGCCCGGTCTTATTAAAGACCGGGCTCTTCGCTTCTAAAATATGTTTATATTCTTTTTCACATTAGGGAGCATTTCCATTGAGACAGCGTCCTCTATATGGTCTTCCATCTCTTCCGGAGCGTCTTCATAGCGAACCAGATTTCCGCTTCCTCCTATACATCCTCCCACGCAGGCCATGCCTTCTATAAAGTTATTGGGAAGCAGCCCTTTTGACGCCCTGAGCAGGGCCGTACGGCATTTATCAATACCATCGCATACTATCGGATTGAATTCAAAGTCTTTGACTTTAAGTTCCTTGAGCATCTGCTCAACTGCGGCCGACACGCCTCCTGTGGTAGCGAATATTCTTCCGTAATATGAGGCCTGATTCCAGTCAGTCCATTTCAGTTTCTTGAGCTCTATATTTTTACTGTCAAACAGAGCCTGAAGTTCTTCAAAAGTTATGGCATAATCGACATACTGGCTGACAGTATCTTTTTTGACCTCCGCTTTCTTGGCGATACATGGCCCTATAAATACTATCTTGGAGTCAGGTTTATGCTTCTTCACATGCTTTGCAAGTTCGGCCATCGGCGATAAGTTGTGAGATATATGCTCCACCATGGTCGGGTGTTTAGTCTCTATATACTTGACGAACGCCGGGCAGCAAGAAGAAGTAAGAAATCCCTTTTCCTTCAGCTCAAGGCCTTCTTTGTAGGCTACCATCTCTGCTCCTACGGCCACCTCCAGCACCTCATCAAATCCCAGTTCTTTTATTCCGGTTATCACTTGTCCCAAAGACGCATAGAGGAACTGGCTTGCGATAGAAGGCGCTACGATAGCTATGACTTTCTCGTCCTCACCCTTTTCCTCAGCGGCCATTATCTCCCTTATTACACTTACTATGCTCGAGACGTCTACCGTAGCTCCGAAAGGGCAGTGATAGACGCAGGCCCCGCAGTTTATGCACTTCTCATAGTCTATAGCGGCTTCTCCGCCGGGCGCCATGGATATGGCATTTACCTTGCACGCCCTCTCGCACGGTCTCTGAAAGTTATGTATGGCACTGTACTGGCAGGCCTTAGCGCATCTTCCGCATTCCACACATTTGCTCTTATCGATATGTGCATGCTGATGTTCGTCGATAACTATGGCGTTCCTCTTGCAGGAAGCCACGCAGCTGTGAGCAAGACATCCTCTGCAAAGGTCCGTCACCACATAGCCTGCCTCCGGACATTCGTCGCAAGCTATATCTATCACCTGTACGATATTATCGTTGTTTTTACTTCCTCCAAGAGCCAGCCTTATTCTCTCGGCTACTACGGCTCTGTCCTTATATATACAGCAAGTCTGAGGCGGCTCACCTTTAGGAATGACGTTGTTTGCTATCTCGTTGAACTCTGTAAAAGCGTCGTTTCCTTTCCACGTCTGATAAGCGACCTCCCTCAGCACTTTATATTTGGTTTCCTGAACTTTGTTGTCAAATAACTTCAATTATGTCTTCCCCCTAATCAATTTTTAAACCATTTTTTCTTTGTAAAAAGGTAGCAGATCGGCACTGCATACATATATATCGCGAACGGAAGCGATGTAAAGTCCGCACCCAGAAGAGCAAGCGGAACGCTGCATCCTATAGACCACGGAATGAAACAGGCTATCAGTATTACTGAATTCTCCATATCTATGGCCAGCTCTTCTAAAGTTCCTCCTCCGTCTATGTAAGGCTGCTTCATCAAGTCGCAGCACATGAGAGTTCCTATGGTCTGATTGCAGAAAATCGCCGAAATACCTATGCTCATGCAGACCATGACTGCGAATCTTCCTATCTTAGTACACGCCTTGGCAAGCTTATCCTGAAGGCTCAGCAAGATGCCTGTGCCATTGAATATGCCCGAATATGTACTTGAGATAATCAGTATCACTACTATCTCTATCATCGAAATTAGGCCGCCTCCGTTTAAGATGGCTCCTATGCCCTGACTTTCTGATTCATATCCGAGGATACATATCTCGGCGACTTTTATCACCGCTGTCTTCTGAACAAGGCAGGCCACCAGAACGCCGCTTATTATACTGGCCGTCATAGCTTTTATCACTCCCACCTTTAAAAGCGGCAGCGCTATCATTATCACGGCCGGGATAAACGCCCAAACAGAGATATTGAACTCATTTTGAAAGTCCCTTATCATCTGCTCGTCAACATGACTTATGGGATTAGTCACCGATAGTACGGCATATGCCATAAATGCGATCACCAGCGGCAGCATCGCCGTACTGAACATTATCTTTACATTGTCGTATATCTTCGTATCGGTTATTCCGGCCACCATGTTGGCGCTGGAGGACACGGGAGAACATCTGTCTCCAAAATATACTCCTGACATTATCACCCCTGCGGCAATCACCGGATCAACTCCGCCGCTGCGGGCCAGGGCTATGAATATTACGCCTACCGTGCCGGCTATTCCAAAAGAAGTTCCTATGGCGTAACTCAAAAGACAGCACAGCGCAAACGTAACTATAAGAAATATCGGCGGCATTATAACTTTCATGCCATAATATACGAACACGGTTATAGTCCCCGATACTCTCCAGACAGCCGTGAGAATCCCTATCACCAACATCACTTTTATGACTACGATGGAATCCAGGATGCCTTTTTTGCTCATCTCGGCCATGCTTCCAAGGGAAAATCCCCTTATCTTTCCTACCGCCATAAAAGCTGCCAGCCCCACCAGTAGAGGCAGTATCATCGAGTATCCGGTTATCACTGCCGTAAGCATGGATGCGATGAATATGCCAAACGCTATGAATAACTCCATTTAAAGTCCTTTCTTCAAAAAGCCTCCGTCTCTTTTAATCCGTATGCTTTAAACTTCTACAGAAACTTATCCAGCTGTCTTTCGACTTCCGGCATCTTCTTCACTTTAGGATGTCTTATGATATGGCCTCTGGCAACCACCATATCTATATTTCTCAGCGCCTGAAGATCTTTAAGAGGGTTTTCTTTCGTCACCACGAAATCGGCGCATTTTCCTTCCTCTATAGACCCCGTCACATCTCCTATTCCTGCGAGACGGGCATTGAGCTTAGTAGCCGTATAAAGTGCGAAAGATCTGGAAACACCGCAGTATTTATGATAATAATTCAGTTCCCTCCACATGTCGTAATGCGTTATATACGGACAGCCTGTATCTGTTCCCAGTCCGACCGGTATGCCATTTTCAAGACACGTCCTGGCGCACTCGATGATACCGTCAAACACTATCTTTCCGTTGTATTGCGCGACTTCGCTGACTCCGCTTATACTCCTGTCGAACAGAGCAAACGGCAGAGCCGGCGAAATGGTAGCTATCTGGCATGCGCCCCTCTCTTTGAAGAGCTCTATTATCTCCTGATCCGGCACGGCTCCGTGCTCTATGGTATCGACGCCGTTTTTAAGGGCGCATCTGACGCCTTCGGTGCTTTCAACGTGGGCTGCAACCTTGAGCCCGGCTCTGTGGGCTTCGTCACACGCGGCCTTTACATACTCTGCCGGCATCTTCAGTTCTCCCGGTTCCCCCTTGGCTTTAGCGTCGAGTACGCCTCCTGTAATCATAAGTTTTATCACATCAGGCCTGCCCTTGAGAATCTTTCTCACCAGGCTCCGGGCTTCATCTTGGCTGTGGGCGGCATATGCAAGAGAATGAGCCATATGGCCTCCTTCTACCGATACCGCCATATCGGCGGCCAATATTCTTGGACCAGTGATCTTTCCCTGATCGATCCTGTCTCTGATCTGAGAATCGATGTCAAGTACGCCTCCCATAGTCCTTATAGTTGTCACCCCGCTCATGAGCTGAGTCTTTGCATATCTTTCGCACATCGATCTGATAATTCGCCTGAAAAGCGCATTGCCGGTCAAAAGTCTGACTTTTTTAACGTTGTCTTCTTCTTTCTTCTTAGGTCTGCCGCTGGCCGGAAGGTGCAGGTGCATATTTATTAAGCCTGGCATTATGTATCTGCCGTTTAGGTCTACCTGCTGATAGCCCTCGGGGACTTTTGCCGTCTGCGGTACCACAGATTCAATTTTTTCTCCGTCGGTGAGGATCATCATTCCCTTTTGCGGCCTCATATCCTCAGATCCGTTTAGGATAATTCCGTTTATATAAGCAAACTTCATGACATCCTCCTACTTATCATCTATGCTGAGAGCAAGAACATCGTTTCTCGAATAATGGCCGCAGCAGTCAAATTCCATCCGGCTTGCGGGAACTTTCTGCATATCAAGCTCCGCATATATTATCTCTTCTCTGTCCCATACGGGCTGAGTCACATAGTGGCCATAAGGGTCAACGATACAACTTCCTCCCCGGCATACGACGTCGTCCAGTCTTTCTATTTCATCCCTGCAGCAGATATTGTCAGGGTACATATCTCTCGTAAAATACATGTCGCAATTTATGAAGTAACAGTGTCCTTCTATGGCTATATGCCTTATGGTGGACTGCCACTCCTGGTTATCATTGGTGTTAGGCGATATGTAAATGGTGATTCCCTTCTGATAAAGGGCTACTCTTGCCAGAGGCATATAGCTCTCCCAGCAAATCAGACTACCCATAGGTCCCCACGGCGTTTCTGCCACAGGAAAATATCCTTTGTCGGCGTCTCCCCATACTACTCTCTCCGCCCCCGTAGGCTTAAGCTTCCTGTGGACAGCGACGAGCTCTCCCTCAGGAGAGAAGAATAAATTCGTATTATAAAGAGTTGCTGTCTTTTCATCTCTTTCTGAAACTCCTATGCTGACATAGGCTCCTGCGGCCAGGGCCGCCTCTCCTATCTTCTTCGTCTCAGGTCCGGGAATTACTATAGAGTTGTCGTAATATATCTTCCAGTCTTTTCTGCCTTCTTCTTTGCGGCTTCCTACCGTAAAGCCGAAAGTCATACCGTAAGGGTAACCAGGTATGAATAACTCCGGAAAGACTATCAGTTCTGCATGACTGCCGTCCTTCTCTTTGCGGGAGGCTCTTTCGATCAGCTCCACAGCCTTGTCTGTACATGCTCCGGCGTCGAACATCACCGGTGAAGCCTGCACTACTGCGATTTTGCATATATCTTTAAGATTATTCATTGTCAATCTTACCTCCTCCGTTTTAAGAACATATATTCCAGCCGATATATTATACCACCAATTTCATAAATCGACAATCAGGAAGATACTGTTTTATGCCTGCCTGACCGAATCTGAACGAAGATTTCATTGCAGACTTTAGCCTTACGCCTGCGCAGATAAGAGGTCCAAGGTAAAACCTGCGTCAATTTATATCTTGACACAGCGAAAGCGGGCAATCGCTTGCCCGCTCCCGCAAAGGATGAAAAGTTTTTAAACTATGCTGTCAACTTTGATCTTGCCATATAATGGCTGTATACTGCTATTGGTCTTCGGAATTTTCTTCCGGCCAGTACAGGCAGTAACATGGGTAGTATTCTCCCATAAATATCCACACGCTGTCTCCCATATTCAGCTTTTCTTCACCTTCGAAATACAGGTCCGGAATGAAGACTTTGAGAGTCGTCCGCTTGGTTCCTTTCAGGTATATTCCATCTTTCTCAGGATTATTCCTAAACTCATCCAGCTTTTTTCTCAGGCCGCTTATGCCTGTCTCTTTGCCGAAATTGTCGGCAAATTCATTTATATCTGCATATACTACGTTATCAGGGTTCTTGAGCCAGGCAAGTCTCATATCTCATACCTCCATTTGCGGGGAGCATATCTCCCGCCTCCGATATATAAAAAAGACACTCGTTTCTGAGTGTCCGCTGATTTTTCTCTAATACAACCAATGTAAGAAAGGTAACTTCGCCAAGACTTTCTCTCTGCTGCGTAAATATCACAATGATATCTCAAACACAGAAAAAGGCTGTTTAAAAGATCTATCGCAGTCCTATCTCAGAAGACTATGCTTAAAAAGTGACAGGTCTACCGACTTAATCTTTACAAACCTACTTAGATGTCTTCCCGAGGTTTAAACCCTCAGTGACTGCGCGAAGAACGCCGATCCTTTCGTTGATACCACGGTTGCTGAGACACAGCGCCTGATTTTGACAGGACTTCCGAGATGCCACTTCTGTAATATTCAATTTATACTTATATCATAATTTAATAAGCTGTTATTGTCAAGTGAATTCTTCTAATGTCCCCTTGGCGTCTCCTCTATCTTGTCATGTTCTGTAACTCTGTCTGCATAGAGGAGTCCCGTAAACACTATGGTGAGGGGAATAAGGGTGAACCATATGGCTTTTCCCTTGAAAATTCCGCAGAGAACGGCCGAAGCCGCTCCGCCTATGACGAAGAAAAGAAGCATCCGTATATGCGTCCACATCTTTATATCCACATCGCCGCCGGATTTCTTTCGCAGCTTTTTTACTATCGTAAGACCTATCTGCCGGACGTGATTGGTGCAGAAAGTCGTAGCCATAGGTATGCCCTGCGCCTGCCTGAAAGTATTATACTGCATGGCGCAGATAAAATTGATAGTTATCTGCGATATCTGATGGGGCGCAGTTTCGGGCAGCCACCCCAGTATTATTACAGCTATCATTTCTATGAGAACTAAAAGCGTATCCCATCTTATGATATGCGTCCGCTTTACAGGCCTTGGTATGATTTCGGAGACCATAGTACCCAGCAGATAAGCGCTCATAGGCAGCAGATAATAGACGGCCTGCTTCCATTGAAAGGTTCCTATGGCAATGGCCAAAAATACAAAATTTCCGGTCTGCGCGTTGCAGAACACTCCTCCCCGCAACAAAAAGGTGAATACTCCGTAAAACCCTGCCACCAGCATGAGCATGAGAAATACCCATCTCCTCTCGCAAGCCAGATAATATTCTTCCTCTTCTTCCGCCGTCCTTGCATCCTCCTCCGACGTCGATTCTATGCAAGCGTCTGCCTCAAGACGTTCTTCTAATATGTCCCGTCTTTCGTCAGCTCTCAAACCATCGTTTTTGCCGCAGTCTTCCTCATGTTCCGTCTTGTCCATGTGTTCCATATTTTCGCTTTCCACTTAAGGCCTCCCTCTTGTACTGCCATATATTTTAACGCTTTTTTGGCGCGAATTCAAGGAGCGCAGGGTAATGTTTTTTAATATGAGAAGAGTTCTCGGCGCCTTTATATTTATTTCCGCACAGATATCCTATCCTCAGAAATTTCTCTGTCTATCTTTGCAAGCTTGTCCATAGCCTGCCTAAGCTTATCCATAGATGCGGCGTAAGATATCCTTACGTACCCCTGTCCACATTCTCCGAATGCGTCTCCCGGTATAAATGCTAACTGATGTTTTTCAAGTGCATATTCGCAAAATTCATCTGACGACATGCCGGTTCTTTTGATATTCATAAAAACGTAAAACGCTCCTTCGGGCATGACGCAGCTGAAATTTTTCGTACTGTCTATGTACGAAAACAGAAAATCTCTGCGTTTTTTGAATTCGCTTCTCATCTTCTCAACAGATCCCTCATCATGTGACAGGGCTGTTACGGCCGCCTCCTGAACAAAAGATGTGGCGCCGGCTGTCATATAAAAGCACATTCTGTTAAGGGGATCTATCAATTTCTCATCTGCGGCTATATATCCCAGCCTCCAGCCCGTCATTGCCATACTCTTAGAAAGCCCGTTAAGCAAGATGGTCCTCTCTTTCATTCCCGGCAGGGAGGCTATGCTTATATGAGGATTTTCTTCGCTGTAAGTCAGTCTTTCGTATATCTCATCAGAAAGCACTAAAAGATCATGTTTTTTTGCTATATCTGCCAGCGCCTCAACATCAGCTCTTTTCAACACGCTTCCCGTGGGATTGTTCGGAGATACTATTGCGATCATCCTGGTCTTTTCACTTATGAGAGACTCAATCTGCTTGACATCGATGTTAAAATTATTTTCTTCCAGAAGTTTATATCTTTTCACTTCGGCTCCCGCTATCTTGGGAATAGCAGAATACGTCAGATACACGGGATCGGGTATTAACACTTCGTCTCCCGGATTCAGAAATGACAGCATTGCGGCGAACATTCCCTGAGCTACTCCTGTAGTTGCGATTATCTCTTGCGGATCATAATCGAGACCGTTTTCTCTCTTGAGCTTATCGCATATAGCTATGCGCAGAGGAAGTATTCCGATATTGTCGGTATACTTTGTATGTCCCTCGTCAAGGGCTTTCTTGCATGACTCCTTTATAAATTCAGGGGTGTCAAAATCCGGTTCTCCAAGAGTAAGCGCCGTTACGTCTACGCCTTCGCCTGCAAGCCTGGCACATTCGGCAAATATTATTCTCGTCTTTGACATAGGTACGCCTATGAGACGGTCAGCCTGTTTGACCTTCATAAATTTTCTTTACCCTCTCTATACTGTTTCTTCAGTCATCAATTCTGTTTCTGCTTCATATTTTTCTTTAAGTTCGCCGATCTTGGCAAAATGCGGCCTTCTCATATGTTCTTCCTGGCAGCCTGCAGTCTCCCACTGTTCCCATAACATAAGTTCAAGATCCGACTCTGCCGGATAATAATAGTCATATCTGACGCAGCCCTCTTCTTGTCTGCTGATCTGCGCATATGGCTTTACTTCTCTGAGAAATTCGCTTCTGTCTTTCGCATTTTTAAATTTATATGTCACATAAAAGTTTTTCATCTCGTCGACCTCCTTTTTTATATTTTATCACTATTTAGAAATTTTTCAAAAAACATTTGAAAATTTATTTTCATCGGTGGTAAAATATTTATATCGTCGAGCAGCAAGACACGTAAGTCCGGACATGGACCTTATGCGTCTTATTTTATTTATAGGAGAAATCAAAATGAAGATATCAAAAAACAGCTGCCTTCTGTCTTGTCGATCTTTCCGGGTAGCTGTTTTTTATCATTAAAATCGGTTCAAGCTTTCGGCAGCGGTTGAGCTTAGTTCATCATCTTCATCTGATATTTGAAATCGTCTCCTGCTTTTTTAAGCGAATCTAATCCGTCTTCAACGGCCTGGCAGATCTCGTGATCAGAAAACGTTACTCCCTCCCGTCGGGCGTAATCGTTCATTCTGTTTTCTATAGCCGCCCTGGCCACTTTTTCTTCCGTCCAGCTGATGCTAACTACTCTCACTGCTTCATCAAAAGCAGTTCTCAGCAAATCTTTTCTGCTCAACATAATGGGCCTCCTTCTTTGATCTGTGATCTTTTCGTTTACAACCTCATTATATTCAAATACTTCTCATTTTTCTTTATTTTTTGTTCCAAATATTTCAATTCATCTTTGTATTTTTTACAATAAACAGGCACATTCTAAAGCGATTTGGAAGATCTCGGCTTTCTGCGACGCCGGGCGTACCGTAAGCCCTCTCTGTTGCCACTCATCGGCGTCCAGGTTATCGGCGGCATAGACAAACTGCCCGTATCTTATTCCTCTCATCCTGGAAAACGCGGCGAGAGCGGAACATTCCATATCAACTGCTATGCATCCTGCCTCTCTTCGTCTCTTCATCTTCTCCCTCGTCTCCCTGTAGGGAGCGTCGGTGGTCCAGATCTTGCCTGAAATATATTTTATATTTCTCTGCTCCAGCACTCGGCGTATGATCTGTATCACATCTTCATCCATAGCGATCTCATCTTCCGCAGGCAGATAGTGATAGCTGGTTCCCTCATCTCTGACGGCACAAGTAGGTATTATGATCTTAGCATCTTCTATGGATGCGTCCAGCACGCCGCACTCGCCGCATACAAAGATCTTCTTCGCCCCCATAGCTGTTATTTCCTCCATATTGCTGACGCATGCGGCGGCTCCTATAAAGGCCTGGCATATTCCCAGCTCGCGTCCCTTATAATTTATCTTATATACGGGGGTAGTCCCTGCGGTGCTGATAAGTTTTCCGGCGATTTCTCCGCCGGCAAGCCGCGCGGTCTCTCTTATCACGGCTTCAGAGAATTCAAATACCACAGTCTCAGGAAAACCGTCTCTCCTTTTTACGACATGGTCGGGCCTCAATATACCCCATGGTTCTCTATCGTACTGTTCAAGAATCATATATTCTTCTCCTCCGGTTTTAAATCTGTTTTTCTTGGCATGGCTGCCCCTCTTCTTGAGGCTACGCTATGACGTTATTTTATCACAAAGCATTACACCTCACCACAGAAAATATCATGGAAGGAGGCAGGCTCTCATCAACCTGCACTAGACAGATGAGGATCTCTTCTGTTTTCTGTACAGCGCCAAAGCCAATATCAGCGCGCACATTTCCGACACGGCTGCCGACATCCATACTCCGACTTCGCCTAAAACATAAGACAGGATAATGACAAATGCGCTGGTAAAGACTAAACCTCGTCCTATGGATATGCTCATGGCTGACTTAGGCAGTTCTATGGACGTAAAGTATCCCATAAGGATTATCACCGCCCCCAGAGGAATAAAGGCCGGCGAATAAAGTCTGAAAGCTTCGATCCCTCTTTCAAACAATTCAGGGTCCAGCGTCCTGTCTATATACACTCCCACTATAGGAGCCGGATATATCATCCCGATGGCAAAGGCTAATACAGAGCAGACTCCGGCGCACAACAGAGCTATCCTGAAGATATAGCTGCAGAAATCTCTCTTTTCCCGGCCGTGATAGTAACTTATCAGAGGCTGCGTTCCCTGATTTATTCCCATCATGGTCATCAGTATCAGCTGAGCGAAATAAGAAATCACTGTGTATATCACTACTCCGTCATTTCCCGAGACTCTAAGCAGCGTCTGGTTAAATACGAATATACATACTCCTACAGAAAGTTCCGTCACGCAATCAGCCGTACCTAATTTTGCAAGGCCGGCCGCGGCCTTTGCCGACCATCTGATCTTCACGAAAGAAAATCCCGATCTGTCCGACAAGAAATGTCTCAGATACACCGTAAAGGTCAGGACCTGAGAAAGACCTGTAGCCACGGCGGCTCCTGTGATACCCCAGTGAAATACCAGCACGAATAAAGCGTCTAATATTATATTGGTGGCAGCCCCCGCCAAACTCGTCTTTATGGCCTTTTTAGGAAAACCGTCGGCCTTGATGAGGACTTCGAGATTGTACGACGTCATATAAAACGGTACAAACATGATTATTACGCCCAGATAGCTCTTGACATATCCCATGGTTTCTTCTGTCGCTCCTAAGAGTTTTGCCACATTTGTAAGGTTTAACATGACTACCGCCGCTACGATGAGGCCTACGCAGGCCACAGTAACAGTGCTGAGAGTAAATACTCTGTCTGCTTTCTTCCCGTTGTTTTGTCCTTTGTAAATAGAAGCCTTTGTGCTGGCTCCCACGGCAAAGAGTATGCCTAGTGCGAAAGCTACGTTTATCAGCGGCATCGATATATTGACCGCAGCCAGAGCTTCTTTTCCTACTCCTCTGGCCACAAATATTCCATCTACCATGGTGTATATGGTATAGACCCACATGGCGGCCACTGACGGGAGAACATAATTTAAAAATTTTGATTTTATATACGATTTTTTATTCTTAGTCATTTTGAATCCACCCTTTCTCAATATTAAGTTTAAACCTTGGTATAATACTAAGGTCAATAGTTTTTTATCAATTTCTTAATATTTCATGGTATACTGTCTTTATGAGAGGTGAAAAAATGAAAGAATATTACAAGATCGGCGAAATATCTTCCCTGTACAACATAGGAGCCGATTCCCTGAGATATTATGAACAGCTCGGGATACTCAAGCCTCAAAGAGACAGCAACGGCTACAGAATGTACAGCATTAACGACATACGCACTCTGAACATTCTCAGAGAACTCAGATCTATCGGTTTTTCCATGAGCCAGATCAAAGAACATCTGAAGGACTTTGATCTGAACAAGACCGTAGATCTCTTCAAAGAGGCCATATCGGCTATAGACAAGAAGACTGAAGAGATGAATAAGCTGAAAGCGCAGCTCTCTGAACGGATAGATGAGATAGAGAGTCATACTCGTGAAAGTTTTACTGACAGAGATATAAAAGTACTGCAGCTTCCAAAACGCCGCATACTTAAGCTTAGCGAAAACGTCATCAGGGACGATGATCTGGACTTTGTCATCAAAAAATTACAGTCAGAATACGAAGACCAGCTCTATATAATAGGCAACGGAGACATCGGCGCCACTATACCGCTAAACTGTCTCGAGAAAGGCCTATACGGCCACTTCGATTCAGCCTTTTATATCGTCGACGCCCATGAAGAATACGATTCGACTCTTCCTGAAGGAGCATACTTGTCCATGACCGTCAGAGGCAGTTATTCTCAGATAGCTGATATGTGGCAGGAAATTCTGAGCTTTGCCAAAGAGAAGCACCTTGTTCCCGTGGGAAAAGCCATTGAACTCTATATCATAGATAATCACGACACATCGGATGAAAGGGAATATATCACTCAGCTTCAAGTACGTATCCAAAAGTTCCTCGAGCAGGACACAGATATAAGTATATGATAACCGAGATCGTTTTCATCAGAAAAATGCCTCTTTATTTGATTTATATACTGCATAGGTAAAATCAAGAAGGGATCTTGCGGCAGGCGCCTGCCGCAAGATCCCTTCTTATTAGAATCAGCCTCTTTATATATTGGGACATTAAAAGCTTATCATCTTTTTAGCTCTCCCTTATATCTGCTTATTCCTCCTATGTTGGTGACTTTCTCGTAGCCTTCTCTTTTCAGGGCCTCAACGGCCTGACTGCTCCTGGCCCCGCTCAGACAGTATACGAAAATGTCAGAAGTCTTATCAGGTATAACCTTCTTAATTTTTCCTATATTCTGAACCGGCAGATTTATGCTTCCCGGTATATGGCCGCTCCTGTATTCATCTTCAGTACGAACATCCAGGAGAGACGCGCCCTCGGTCTCCATATATTTCTTTACGCCGTCATTTATGTTTGTTCCTGTAAAGATGCTGAATAATCCCATGTTCTCTTCTCCCTTATCAAGTGTTTTTATTTATTTTACCCCTTTCTTCGGAAAAATTCAGTGACTAAGTCGCATTTTATGTCTGATAATGTCTGAAATGCTCTCATCTGTACGTCTATAAAGTCCAGTTTTGGCTTTCAGACTGAAGGAATACCATTTTAGAATATATGCCGCCTCTGGAGAGCAAAACGTCAGGGGATCCTTCTTCTGCCACAGTACCTTTGTTCAGCACGACTATTTTATCTGCCCCGGCTACAGTACGCATGCGATGCGCTATTATCATTACTGTCTTATCCTTTATCAGCCTTGACAGTGCTGTCTGTATAAGAGTCTCGTTCTCCACATCCAAGGAGGCTGTCGCTTCGTCTAAGAGTATGATGGGAGCGTCCTTTAAAAATGCCCTGGCGATAGAGATTCTCTGTCTTTCTCCCCCTGAAAGTTCGCATCCGTTTTCTCCGATATTGCTGTTCCATTTATCCGGTAATTTTTCTGCGAATTCGTCGCAGTTGGCAAGTTTGGCAGCCGCCAGAACTTCCTCGTCGGTGGCGTCCTTATTTCCTATCCTGATATTCTCCATTATGCTGTTGTCAAAGAGCGTCACATCCTGAAAAACTATAGAATACAGGGACATGAGGCTTTCGGGATCCACTGCGGATATATCCATTCCTCCCACCGTTATCCTGCCTTTGTTTACGTCCCAGAACCTGGAAGCGAGCCTGGACACAGTAGTCTTTCCTCCGCCGGAAGGTCCTACCAGAGCGGTGACTTCTCCCTGCTTTGCAGTAAAGGTAACGTCTTCCAATATGGTCTCTCCCGTGTTATAAGCGAATCCCACATGGTCGAAAGATATATCATAGCCCTCGTTGGTAAGGCGGTTTTCCCCTTCCTGAACCGGATGGTCCAAAACCTCGTTCATGCGGGAGATGTTGACTCTGGTACTTATCACTGCCGCCAGATTCTGAAGAGCGCTCTGAAGCGGGTCATATAATCTTGAGACTACCAGTAAAAACATGAAGAATACTGTGATATCAAGGCTTCCCTGTATCAAGAGCATGGATCCTGCCAGGGCGACAGTAGCTATGCCCAGTTTTAAGATCAGGGAGGCGGACACTACAAAAGCTGCTGTGCCGAATTCATTTATTATCGATCTCTTTTCTACGTCTCTTATCTTTTTCTCGAGACCCTTCATATACTTGCCTTCCGCATTATTTGACTTCAGGTCTCTGACAGTTTCGATACATTCCTGTATGCCGTCTGCGCATGCCATTTTGACATCCATGGCTTTCTGGTTCATTCTTTCCTGTACTTTTGCCGACAGGGCCACTATGGCGAAGGATACAGGCAGTACCCATAATGCTGCAAGAGCCATGCGCCAATCGAAGAAGAACATTCCTATCGACACAAGGGTGGTAGATATTATTGATCCGAAAAGTTCCGGAATAAAGTGCGAAAAGCTCTGCTCCAAAAACGTACAGTCCGCCATGATAGTGCTGGTCAGGTCTGCCAGGTCTTTTTTGCCGAAGAATGACAGAGGAATCTTTCTGAGCTTTTCTGCAAGAGTGATACGTCTGACTCCGCTCTCCACATAAGTGGCGAAATACGTGGCATTATACTGAAACCAGGTGGTCAGAAGTATGAGCCCTATGCAGATGATACATCCGGCAATGTATGCGATTCCTCTTCCGTTGGGAACGCCTCCTGCCAGCATGTCGCTTACAAAATAATATAAGAGTCCGACGGGAAACATGAATGACAGATTCTGCAAAACGCACGCGGCGCATCCCTTTATCAGATCTTTGGCGCCCTGTTCAGACAGGGCATATTTTCTTTGAAGTTTTTTGATCATCGCTCTACGCCTCCTTTTCTACTTTCCATTTTACGGAAGTCTGATAGTCGTTCCACATCTTGCTGAACAGGCCTTTCTCTTCTATGAGACTGGCTCCGCTTCCGCTTTCTGCTATGCGGCCGTCCGCAAGTACATAGATCTTGTCTACGTCTGCTACCGTCGACAGCCTGTGGGCTATCATTATCACCGTCTTGTTCTTTGAGAGGTTAGAGAAAGCGGCCTGAACACGGCTCTCGTTGTCAGGATCGGCAAAAGCTGTGGCCTCGTCGAGTATTATCACCGGCGAATTTTTCAGCATGACTCTGGCTATGGCTATTCTCTGCTGTTCTCCACCTGAAAGATACACGCCTTTAGTACCTATGACGGTATCTACCCCTTGCGGAAGTTTTTCGATTATATCCATGCACTGAGCTTTTTCCAGCGCGTCCATGACTTCTTCTCTGGTGGCGTCCTGTTTTCCCATACGCACATTCTCAAAGACAGAATCCTTGACCAGATGGCTGTTTTGAAATACGAAGGAAACTGTATTCATCAGCTCTTCTTTGGAAATATCTTTTACGTCTACTCCGCCTATCGAAACGCTTCCGCTCTTAGGATCGAAAAATCTTGATATGATATTGGCCAGCGTGGTTTTCCCTCCTCCGGAAGGGCCTACAAAGGCTACCGTCGCGCCTGCAGGTATAGTTAGAGAAATATCCTTTAGCACGTCTTTTTTTCCGTCATAACTGAAGCTGATATTCTTAAGTTCCACAGAGCTGTCCTTTGGCGATTTAGGTTCCCGAGGCTCGGAGAGAGGATCGAGATTTAATACGCTGTCAATCCTGCTCAGAGAATCGGCTACTATCATCGCATTCTCGCTTTGGAACATTATCTTGGTCAGCGTCACGGATATGATCGGCGTGATAATTATATAAAAGATCAGGTTCAGCAGAAATTCATCGGTCACGCCCTGACTTGTAAATAACAGTCCGCCCGCTATAAGAAAAGCGAACACCCCGTTTATGGCGGCCGTATAGAACATCATGGGAGCCCTGAGTTCTTTCGTATATGCGATAACCCATACTCTGTATCTGTCTATGGAATCCTTGAATTTTTTAAATGAAAATATAGTCTGTCCGAAAGTTTTTACTACAGGTATACCCCTGATATACTCCACAGCCTCGTTGGACATATCGTCAAGGGCATTCTGATATTCTTTCATCTTCTGTTCCATCCTCGGCCCTGTCATCTTCATCATTATCAAGAATCCCAGTATCACAGGCACAAGGCTCAGAATACCCAGCCTCCAGTCAAATACAAAGAGTAATACTATCAGGCCAAGGGGTGTGGCTATGGCTCCCGCTTTATCGGGAAGCTGATGCGCCAGATAAGTCTCGGTCGCCGCACTGGCCTCGTTAACTATCTTCCTGAGCTTTCCGCTGCCGAAAGACTCCGCAAACCCCAGCGGGAGCCTGACTATATGTTCCATCGTATCTATCCTCATATTCGTAGCGACCCTGAAAGCTCCCATATGTGAGCACATGAGCCCCGCTATATAGATCAACACGGCGATTACTGCGAATATCACGGCCATCCATCCGTTGTGAGCCAAATTCTGGGCTTTATCAAAATCGGGATTTACATCCAGGACTTCTTTCATTACAAGCCATATGTAATAATACGGCACCAGCGCCAGCAGAGCGCTGACTGCGGATAATATCCACGAAGCGTAGGTCAGATATCTGTGCCCGCCCGCATACTCCATGAGCCGCGATAAATTGGACTGTTTTTTCAATTTTGATTCCTCCTTTAACTTGAAAATATTTATGATATAAAGGCGTTAATGTCGCCTCTTTATATCCTGCATTCAATAAAACCCCTTTATTAGTCTTAACTAACTCGTTGTCGTTAAGTCGGGTTAGTTTTTACTAACTCAACGGCTGAATTTAAGGCGGAGCGTGAATCCCCTCTCCGCCTTTATCACTTGCTGTCTGATTTACATATTCATGATCTTCTGCCAGCCGGCCATATGAAAATCTTTAAGTTCTCTTACGAACTCTCTGGCCTTTTCTCTGGGCATATCGTGAACGACCATCTCAAAAAAACCTGTGAACATGCCGCTTATCAGAATATGCTCAAGGCAAGGGTCTATGATAGGCACATCCTTGCCGAGGTTTCTTAAAGTCTCCATAAAAGCGTTGGTAGCCTCCACCTCTATCTCTACCATCTCATGAATCATATTGCAGTATCTGGTCCCCTCTGAGCTGCATATGATGAGTTTTACGGCGTCGAAGTTATCATAGACATATTCCACCATCCATTCCATGCACTGGCCTGAAATATCTCCCATATGCTTGTTCTGCTCCGACGGATCCAGCTGTCTGAAATCTGTCTGAGCCTTTATATATTCTCCCATGATAGTATCGTACTGGCTGCCTACAAGGGCGCTGAACAGTTCTTCTTTGCTGCCGTAATAGCCGTAAAAAGCTCCCGTAGTCATCCCCGCTGTCTTTACGATATTGCGAAGAGAAGCTCCTTTAAATCCCTTTTCAAGAAATTCTTCTTTAGCTGCTTTATGAATATTTTCTAAAGTAGTCATGGATTCTTTAGTCATCTTCTCTGCTCTCCTGTAGCGGGAACGTCTGTCCTCTGTTATAACAGCGTTATATAACACTGTTATATTTTACTCTGAGTCATATAGTCTTGTCAAGACAATCTTTTTAAAAATCCGAGGTGTTGCGAGAATTTTTCACGGTTTATTCCCGGTAAAGCAAATATTAAGGCTGTTTACGGGAATTTTTAGAGGAAAAATCATCAGGAAGCGGCTGAAACGCGGCGCCTGTCACCACAAGGCGGTCAAAAACTCCCGTAAAGACCATTATTTCAAGGTGACCGAGACTTGCCAAGAAAAAATTCCCGGAAAGGAGCCAAAAAAGCTTCAATACCGGGAATGACGGCGCTCTTGGGAGTTTTCTATTTACATTATCAAGGGTTTACTTACTCCCATTTTAGTATCACAGTCTCGTTGTGATTATTTCTTTTTCGGCTTTACCATCTTATGTCCCGAATATATGCAGACAAAAGCCGAGGCGAGCATGACTATAGCGCTGTACTTGTGCAGTTTCATCTGATTCATCTTTATTACCTTCCTTTTGTGATCTAAATTGGAATATAACACTCTTAGAGCTCTGGCCGGAGATTGCAATTCTTCGCTGCCAAAATTCCGAAACGAGTCCTGCCTCCTATAGAGGTCTGAGGGTTCCAACTTCAGTTAGTTTATCCTACAGACAAATTATACCACCATATTTTCTTTCAGAAAGAAATTTTTTCAGAAATCGGACAATTATTTTGCTGAACCATAAATGGGCCGTAAACTCCTTTCCTTTGAACGCTTCTCTGCGCAATAGATATCAAGACTTGTCCTGCGGCTTGCAGCATATATTCTATATCGTCTGTCTGTGTCTTTCTCCATAAGATGTATCGGGCGTGCATGCAGGCGAAAACAACCCATGGATCCGGTTCCTGAATTTTCACTCGAAAAGGAAATGAGGCCTTATCAAGATATTGAGAAAACTTGCAGTGAAGTCTACGTTCATAAGACATGTGGTTCTTTATATTTCCCGTAAAGCCGTCATTATGCGGAAAAGTAAAGGCGTCTGCTATATAATGAGTAATCTTTCCGGCTCGATAGCAGGTGATCACATTCAGAGGCTTTCCTTCGATTTTTTCAGTCAGTTTTTTTATATGCTTCATACCGTTTTGGGAATTATGACCCTGAAACTTTTTATTCTCAGAAAAGCCTTTAAGATATGTGACATAGTTGATATCTGGTTCTATATTCCCCCAAATGAAAGATATCTTGTGCAGCAGCGGCAGGTTTTTATACTCTTCTATCTCTCGAAGAAGATATTGCCCAAGTCTTCTGTGGTCTGCGGTCCTCATTCTGATTTTCCCCCTCGATATTCCGGCTCAAATCCGGCCGGAGTCTTATAAGACTTTATTCTTCCCCCTGATTTGCGTCATTATTTTCTGTTTCGCAGGAATTATCTGGTTTAGCGTCATCCTGACCGCCACTTATATCACATTTTTCGCTTTGACTTTCTTCAGATTCCGACGGTGACGGCGCATTTTCTATTTCAGATCTGTCTTTGATCCTCTTGATTTTATACCTGGCAAATTCAAGGCCTGCCGAAAACTTGAGAAGATACAAAAAAGCAGATCTTCTCAGATTGCAATCTTTGCCTATAAGATCGTGAAGCGCTCCCAAAAACTTCTCATAAAAGCCTAAAATAAAAGCTACTGTGCCTCCGGACACGCCCGGCACACTGTCTGCTAAAGACATGGACAGTCCCTGCAGCATAGAAATCAACATCTGTTCGTCTCCCATCATTTTTTAGTATAAGTCTATCAGCTATATATAAACTATACTTAAGTCATTTATAAACCAGAAATAAAAAATACAAGACACTTAAACTATGTCCTGTATTTTGAAAGTAATTATACGTCGTTTTTTTAAAGAAATTGTTTCAGTTTTTCTATAAGTCCCCTGTCTGCCGGCAGCCATTCTACCGAGTCCAGCTCGTCTCTTTTCAGCCATCTGGCATCCTCGTGTTCTCTCAGGGTGATCTTTTCAGACATCAGATCGCATATATAGCAGTGCATTTCAAGATGGAAAGTAGGATAATCATATTCTACTACGTCAAACAGCTCCCCTATTTTAATCTCTACATCCAGTTCTTCTCTGATCTCACGTATCAGAGCGCTGCAAGGAGTCTCTCCGGGCTCGACTTTTCCTCCCGGGAATTCCCATCCGTCTTTAAACTCTCCGTATCCTCTCCGAGCAGCAAAAATATTTTCACCTTTTTTTATTATAGCCGCAGCCACGCGAATTTTTTTCATCTCATTCTCCTGTTATATATTCGTAAATGTCTTCTCTCACCGGTTCGTCCAGCACATAAGTTATTTCAAACGCCTCATCCTTAGTCTTTTCCAAAATGACAGGCTTAGGACGGCCTACGGCGTTTATTTCGCCTAAGAAATAAAATTCCTTGGCTTCTCTATCGTTCTTATTTTTCCTGACGAACAAATATATCCTGTTGTCTTTCTCGCTTTCTTTGCGCTTATATATGTGATCTGCGTCAGGCGAGTTCACATCTCTGGGATGCTTAGAAAAGGCTATCAGCTCCTTGTTGGACACAAAACAATGGTCATATGAAGCATTTTTTCTGTCGTAGCTTATAAAGACCGGCATGGTCTTTGTCTTTTTTTCATAGAAGTATCCCCCTACATTCAGCGGATTCATCTGCTTTTCCCAGTTGAGGAGCCGGCAGATATCCTCATAAGTGTACTTCTGGTAGAGGCAAAAGTTTGTATCTTTATATCTGGCAGAATAATTATTTACATATCTTGAAACAGCAAATTGAGCCAGTTCTCTCACCATTTGACAAAAATCCTCATTTTCAGTCATTTCTTTGAAAGACGGTGACCCGCACCACCGGCCGCCGGAAGACAGCTCCATGAACGGCTCCCCCAGCGTCTCTCTGTCCTTTGGCATCAGAAAGTCGAAACTTAGATTGTTTATGACAGAGATCTCTTCTGCTTCTGAAACTTCAATTTTATAATTCTCTTTCATCCGCCTTCTGAATTCAGCCGCCGGATCTTTCGGCTGTTTTAAAAAGCATAAGAGAAGTTCCATCTCGTGAGGGCGTTTTCCCTTGGCAAATTTCTTTGAAATATACTCAAGGGCCGACACCTGTTCCTGCGAAAGCTCCGTCTTATAGTTGTCCCCGTCACATTTTTTCAGAAAAGTGTGGTACGTGCCGAATGACTTATTCTCGAAAATCTTAGTAACGTCGATAGCCCCGTACTGGTCAAAGTCCATCAGGGACGGAACACGTCCGAGACGGTATTTCAGGCTTTTGTACGCTTCCCTTATCAATCTGATATCGTTGGTCTTAGCCGCGTCGATGGATTCGTATATCCTCTTTCTCGCTACCCGGTCAAAATGTATGCTGGAGCTTCCCGGTATTATTCTGGTACCCGAAGACACGTATCTCCTGATGGTATCTTTATTATAGCTCCTGTCCCCCGACAGCGCCACAGGTATCATGAAGTTATTCTTATAGTTTCCGATAAAGTCCAGGATCACCACGAAGTCTTTTCCCCGGCTCTTTCGCAGTCCTCTCCCCAGCTGCTGCACAAATACTACGGGAGATTTAGTAGGTCTTAGCATCACCACCTGATTTATCTCAGGTATATCTACTCCCTCATTGAAAATATCGACGGTGAATATGTAATCAAGCCGATCATCAATGTCATCTCTCACAAGCCTGTCTATGGCTCTCTCCCGGGCGTCCTGGCTGTCCTCCCCCGACAGATCCAAAGTCTTATATCCTCTACTGTTAAATTTTTCCGAAAGTATCTTTGATTCTTCTCTTGTGCTGCAAAATATAAGACCCTTAACGCGGTTTCCACTGTAACCGTAATACTTTATCTTCTCGATTATATGTTCTACCCTCACATCCGAGACGAGCCTGCTGAAATTTTTCAGCCCTGTCTCATCGTCGAAGGTCTCTCCGTCAATCTCCAGTTCGCTGATACCAAAATAGTGAAACGGGCACAGCATATCTTCTTCGAGGGCCTGCTTCAGCCTGATCTCGTATGCTATATTGTGATCGAACAGACTGAATATATCAAAGCCGTCTGTCCTCTCCGGGCTGGCCGTCATTCCCAGATAAAGTTCAGGAGTAAAATATTCCATCACTTTCCGGTGCATCTCGGCTCCCGCTCTGTGAACCTCGTCTACCACGATAACGCCAAAAGCGTCTCTTTTAAATTTTGTCAGAACTTCATCTTTAGACAAGGTCTGAACGGTAGAAAACAGCAGATCTTTTTCATAGTCCTTATGTGCCGCTGAAAGTATTCCGAAAGATTTACTCTGTCCAAAGACTGCTTCATAACTTCTCTTAGCCTGCTTTGCGATCTGTTCTCTGTGTACAAGAAAAAGCGCTCTCTCCGGTTTCATGCTGCGAAGCGCAAAAGCCGACGCATAAGTCTTTCCCGTACCGGTGGCGGATATGAGGAGCGCCCTTTTTTCTCCCTTTGTTAAGAGATCCTTCAGATTCTCTATGAAGGAGACCTGCATGGAATTAGGCTTTAGGGAATCCTGCCGCTGAGGCGACTTTTGGAAAGTCTCTCTGGCCCTTCTGTGGTTGTCATAAGCGCCTTTATATATCTGAATACAATCGTCAAGAGGTCTGGATTTATCCCATAACCTATCGAACTCGCCCCTCATCTCTCTGACATACTGGCCTTTTTCTGTGGCGATGATCTTAGTGTTCCATTCCTTGTTGACTGCCAAAGCGTGCATAGTCATATTTGAGCTTCCGACGATTATCTTATATATCTCGTCTTCCCTGAACATATATCCTTTAGTATGAAAACCTGCGCCGCCTTCTTCTACAAAATACATCCTCACGTCTATGTTGCTGAATCGGCTGAGCCTCATTAGAGCCTCAGGTTCGCTGAAATTCAGATAATTGGTAGTAAGTATCCGTCCTCTCACGTTCCTCTCCTCCAGCTCTTTGAGAGTCTGAAGAAGCGGCACTACGCCTCCCTCGGTGATGAAAGCAACGCTTATGAAAAACTCGTCGCACCGCTTCAGTTCCTGTTCGATGGAAGCGATGACTTTTCGTCCTTCCTTGTAATCGTTGGATATGAACTGAGGCCTGTAGCCCGGCTCCGAATTTTGGCTGTAGTCTATGAATGCCGTATGAAATCCTGCTTGCATCTGTTGGAGTTTCTTATCCATGCTGTGTCCTTTGCTGTGTGTGGTATTATGTCTGCGTTCAATTCTTTTCAATTATATAATGTTTTTCTTCTGCAAGCCACTTCTTTTTACATTTGTGGTTTAATTGTCCCTGAAACCGAAAAAGATGTTCTTATCATATAAGGAAATCACCGGCTATGCCATAATGCCGCTAAGTTAGCAAGTAGCGGCGGTATAGCCGTTGAATAACTATTTTAACTTACTAATAAAAAGACGGCTGAATTGTAAGTGCGATTATGATTCAGCCATCTGTGTTTAATTGTTTGGTCTGAGATCAGAGGGTTATTCAAGCTCTATCGTTGCCGGAGGCTTGCCCGTGCAGTCGTACAGTACACGATTCACATGTTCGACTTCGTTTACTATGCGCGTAGTCACTTTCTCGAGGAGTTCCCACGGGAGTCTGGCGGGTTCGGCCGTCATAAAATCGCTGGTGGTGACCGCCCGGAGGGCTACGGCGTAGTCGTACGTCCTGAAATCGCCCATCACCCCTACCGACCTCATATCCGTCAGCGCCGCAAAATACTGGCCTATCCTCCTGTCCAGACCGGCCCTTGCTATTTCCTCCCGAAATATAGCATCGGCCTCCTGTACCATTTTCACCTTTTCGGCTGTGACCTCGCCTATTATCCTCACGCCCAGGCCGGGTCCGGGAAACGGCTGACGGTAAACGAGATATTCAGGTATGCCCAGCTCCAGGCCAGCTTTTCGGACCTCGTCTTTAAACAGCATCTTCAGAGGTTCTATGATCTCTTTAAAATCGACGTGATCCGGAAGGCCTCCCACATTGTGGTGAGACTTGATGACTGCTGATTTTCCAAGACCGCTCTCTATGACGTCCGGATATATGGTTCCCTGAACGAGATAATCGACGGCGCCTATCTTCTTCGCCTCCTCTTCAAAGACCCGGATAAACTCTTCGCCTATTATCTTCCTCTTTGCTTCCGGTTCAGTGACGCCTGCCAGTCTGTCATAAAATCTCTGCCGGGCGTCGACCCGGATAAAATTCAAATCATAAGATCCTGCCGGACCGAATACGGCCTCCACCTGATCCCCCTCATCCTTTCTCAGAAGTCCGTGATCTACAAATACGCAGGTCAGCTGCCTGCCTACTGCTTTTGACATGAGTACCGCCGCTACCGACGAATCGACGCCTCCGCTGAGGGCGCAGAGGACTCTTCCGCTTCCTACCTTAGAACGCACTGCCGAGATCATCTCCTCTACAAAGCTGTTCATCTTCCAGTCTCCCGAACATCCGCAAGACCTGTAGACAAAGGCGGACAGCATTTTCATCCCTTCTTCAGAATGTGTTACTTCAGGATGAAATTGAAGACCGTAAAGTTTCCTCTCCTCGTTCTCCATCGCAGCTACAGGGCATACCGGCGTACAAGCCGTCGCTTCAAATCCATCCGGCATCTTCTCTATGTAATCAGTATGGCTCATCCATGTGACAGTCTCGTCTGCCATATCTGCAAGAAGCCCTGTTTTTTTCAGAATCGTCACTTCAGTCCTGCCGTATTCGCTGACAGGAGCGGTGGCCACTTTTCCGCCCAGGGTAAAGGCCATCAGCTGAGCGCCGTAACAGATCCCCAGTACAGGTATTCCCATGTCGAATATCGCCGGATCACCGTGAGGCGAAGTCATATCATATACGCTGTTAGGCCCGCCCGTCAGGATGATACCCTTAGGCGCCATTCGGCGTATTTCCTCCGCCGTCATAGTAAAGGGCCGTACTTCGCAGTAAACACCGCATTCTCTGACACGCCTTGCTATCAGTTGATTATACTGTCCGCCGAAGTCCAAGACTAAAATAGTTTCTCTCATATTATTCTCCATTCTGCTGCTTTACACTTGTATTCAGATCGGAAAGCGGCAAAGCAATCATATTATATTAAAGCAAAGTTAAGCCGATGGCTCTGCCTCGCTCATCTCAGGCAAACCAAACCATGGCGGCAGGCTGCGCCGGCTTTTGATCCTCTCAGGGTTTTATTCATAGGATCACGGTTTGTTCGGACGTTTAAAAGCATAAAAGGAAATCCCCGAAGCCTGTCCCATATCAGAATTATAAACTATTTTTTCAGCCGGCGCAAATATTAAGACTGCAGCAGACGGTGTGATCTGCCTCAAGGGCCTTTCGCATCCGGCGGTTTCCTGCTTTTCGATCATCTTTTATCGCTCTTCAATTATTTTATTCTGCCAAACATAATAATAAGTTTTAAGCATAAAATAACTACATTAGACCCGGCCTTGCCGCAACGCGAAAGCTGTCCTCATCTTCTATTTGTAAACAGAAAGGAGTCCATATGAAAATACAATGGAAAAAATTGATCATCTGCATAATCATCCCGCTTGCAGTAGGCGGAGCCTCTGCCTTTCTCACAAAAGACGGCATCCAGGTTTTTGAATGGATAAATAAACCGCCTCTTTCCCCTCCGGCATGGCTGTTTCCTGTGGCGTGGACTATTCTCTATGTCCTCATGGGTATAGCTTCGTACCTCGTGCTTGTAAACGAAAACAACCGGGGCCCGGCTCTTACAGTTTACGGAATACAGCTGTTTTTCAACTTTGTCTGGCCTATCATCTTCTTTAACATGGAAGCTTATCTGCTGGCATTTATATGGCTGTCAGCGATGTGGATCCTCATCATCGTCACAACCATTCAGTTCAAAAAAATATCGAAAGCGGCCGCTTTGCTTCTGATTCCTTATATACTGTGGGTCGCCTTTGCGGGATATCTCAATTTTGGCATATATCTTTTGAACTGATATCTGTGTCAACGGAACATCTGGCATACAAAATAACTTTTCCCGGAGACTTGCATCGAAATGACAGGAGGAATTCTGTAAAAGTCTGTTCCTCATATTAATGGAATCATCTTATTATATTTATATTTAAAAACTTGAGGAGGAAAAAAATGAGAAGTATCACTACATTAGATTTACAGTATGCACACAGGTTTTATGGCTTTAAAGGAGAAGCTCAGTACTTGCACGGACATACGGGAGTTCTGACAATAGAAGTTTAAGATTCAGTTGAGCCGGGGGTAAATATGGTTTTCCCTTGCAATGAAATACAAAAAACAGCTTGGGATGTATTGAAAAACTTTGACCACGCTTTGATTCTCAGAGAAGATGACCCATTATTGCCGGCTATTTTAGACGTATACGAAAAACAGGATATTAAAAACGGCGCGCCTCAGAACAAGATGAAGGGTGAAGCTTTCAAAACAGAGCTTGCTACAGCATATCCCGACTGCCGTCTGGTTGTTACAAAGGAAACCATGACCGTTGAAGGTATGATTAAAATCGTTTACGACCTGTTGAAAGACAAGTTGAATATCGCTAAGCTCACTTTCACCAGCGGAGTCAACGCTGCTACATCGGAATTCGAAACTAAGAATAAAATCGACCGTTGCCCACTTTGCGGCATTGTTCTAAACGAAAATGGCGTATGCCCTAAATGTGGATATAAAAAATAAATCCTGTCTTTAAAGCAGGCGGCGCTTTGTGCTTCTCAGTCTAAAATATGTCAACATCGAAGACTCCACGGGATTTCAGAGTTACATCTGAATCTTCGTGGGGTTTTCAGCTTCAGGCTCTTTATCCGGTAAATTTTCTGTAAATTTTCTTTCTCTTCAGTTGTATCCTTCGTTCATCCGAAGTATAATTATAAAAAGTATTTTTTGAGAGGCGCAAACGATGGAATACAGTACCACAAAGGAAACTGCTTCAAAATGGCATATTTCTGACCGCCGTGTCTTGCAATATTGCAACGCGGGCCGCATAACCGGCGCCATGAAGCTTGGCAACACATGGCTTATACCCAAGGACGCCGTCAAGCCCGGCGACAAAAGGCACCGCAATCTCAAAATATAACTATCCGTCTGTTCACATGAATAAGCAGAGAAAGGTGACCACGACAACATATGGATAAAGACATTTTATCAAGAAACAGGACTGCGGTCGCAGAAAAGGTGAAGGAATCGGCTGTTTCGGTACTCCCGATTATCCTAATCGTTACTCTGCTGTGCTTCAGTATAAGTCCCATTCAGACAGACCTGATGCTGAACTTTCTAATCGGCACCGTCATGGTCGTGTTCGGCATGGGATTTTTTCTCTGGGAGCCGAGGCTTCCATGATACCTATCGGAAACAAGATAGGTACTGCGCTTACGAAGAGCAAAAAGCTGTCCATGATTCTCATATTCAGCTTCGCTCTGGGCTTCGCCGTAACGGTCGCAGAACCCGATCTTCAGGTCCTCGCGGAAACGGTGCCCCACATAAGCAACGGCGCTCTTCTCATAACGGTAGGCATAGGCGTAGGGCTCTTCCTTACCATATGTATGGTGAGAATCCTTACGGGTATAAAGCTCCGATGGCTGCTCATCGTTTTTTATGCGCTCCTTTTCGTCTTAGCGTCTTTCACAGACGCCGACTTCCTGAGCATAGCTTTCGACTCGGGAGGAGTTACAACCGGTCCTATGACGGTGCCTTTCATTTTGGCCTTCGGAGTGGGTATTTCCAACATACGAAGCGACAAGAAGGCGGAGGCAGACAGCTTCGGTCTGGTGTCCCTCTGCTCCATAGGACCCATATTGGCCGTCCTGATTCTGGACTTCTTCTATTCGGACAACGAGGCCGTCGCCGAGGTCAGCCGGTCTTCATTCGATACAACCGCAGAAATAGGGCAGGCATATGTAGCTGCTCTTCCTAAATTTATGGGAGAGATAGCCCTTTCCCTCTTCCCTATAATCGCAATCTTCTTTCTCTTTCAGATCTTTTCTCTAAAGATGACAAAGCTGGGGCTGGCAAGAATCTGCTTCGGCCTTTTATACACATATATCGGTCTGGTGCTGTTCCTTACGGGAGTCAACATCGGCTTTTCGTCCCTCGGCGCAGTGCTGGGCGAGGAGATGGCCACAGGCTGGACCAGAATCATAATGATACCTCTTTCCATGCTCCTTGGCTGGTTCATAATATCCACCGAGCCTGCCGTAGCAGTGTTAGAAAATCAGATAGAAGAGGTCAGCGCGGGGGCCATTCCGGGCAAGGCGATAAAGCTCAGCTTGTCTATAGCCATCGCCATCGCCATGGGTATCTCAATGCTCAGGGTCATGACAGGCATACCTATTCTGTGGTTCCTGATACCGGGCTACGCCATCGCTATCATCCTGTCTTTCTTTGTACCTGAAATATACACGGCCATCGCCTTCGACTCCGGCGGCGTGGCCTCGGGACCTATGACCGCCACCTTTATGCTCCAGCTTGTCATAGGCGCCAGCATGGCCATGGGCGGAAACGTGCTTCAGGATGCGTTCGGAGTGGTGGCCATGGTAGCCATGATGCCGCTGATTTCCATTCAGGCCGTAGGCTTTATCTATAGGATTAGAGAAGAAAAGGTTTCGCAACAGCCGGAGGCAGTTTACGGAGATTACGATATAGTAGAACTTTGGGAGGAGGATACGATATGAATTATGTGATTTCAATATGTTCGCCCGAAAGCATGAGCACCCTTACCGGCATATGCCGGGAGCTTGAGCTTCCTCTCAGCGTCGTTCTGCTGGGCGAGGGAACCGCCTCACGGGGAATGTTGGACATTCTCGGAATAGAAAGCAACGAAAAAAGAGTTCTGGTGACGGTGGCCAACGAGAAGAAAACAAAAAAATTCATACAGAAGCAAAAGCAGCAGATGTTTATAGGCGTACCGGGAAGAGGCGTGGTCATCACCGTTCCAATAAAGAGCATCGGATGAGGAAAGACCGTGAAATATCTTAACGGAGAAAAAGAGAAGCAAAGCGCAAAATACACCCCTAAGATTGATTACAAATATGAACTAATAGTAGCCATCGCCAACGAGGGGCAGACCGACGCGGTGATGAATGCCGCCAACTCCGCAGGGGCCCACGGAGGCACCGTCCTCCACGGGAAGCATTTGTACGGCGAAACGGACGAAAAGTTTTTCAACGTGTCCATCGCGCAAGAAAAAGAGGTTATTCTCATAGTGGCGAAAACCTCGGAGAAGGCTGAAATTATGCGTTCCATACTGGAAAAAGCCGGCCCGGACACTGAAGCCGGCACCATAGTATTCTCCCTACCTGCCAGCGAGGTCGCAGGAATAGGTATGTTTGAGGATAATTGAGAGATATAAAAAAGGTCTCTGCCGATGATTCGGCGGAAACCTTTTTCATTTAAACCGCAGCTAAAGCTTTTGGAATTTGTTCTGCTTTTTATACTGACATCAGCGGTTCTTATACCTGATATATCTGCCGCAGCTGTCGTCTTTTATGACGCCGTGATCAGCCGCTATCTTTCCGCCGACTATCACATAATCTATACCGACAGGTTTCATAGTCGGATTCTCAAAAGTCGCTCCGTCGGCTATGGTGTTCTCGTCAAAGATTACTATGTCGGCGTCTTGACCCTCTTTTATCTCGCCTTTTTGAACCAGATTTACTCTGTCGGCCGTCAGTACAGTCATCTTTTTGAGGGCTTCCATAAGAGTGAGAAGCTTCTTTTCTCTTACATATTCTCTTATGACCTTAGGGAAAGCGCCGGCGCCTCTTGGGTGGCCGTGTCTGTTGACAAATCCGCAATCGCTTCCCACCATTACGTAAGGTGTGGCGAGAGCCTTGTCGACTTCCTCCTGATTCATGGCGAAAACCGCCACGTGAAGATTCGGGTCTTCTCTTCTCAGCTTTTCAAACAGCTCCTTGTCACATCTCCGGTTTACATAAGGTCCGTCCAGCACCAGTATATCGCTGTAGGACTTGCCCCATCGCTCAAAGCAGCCGTCGTCAAACACGGCGGTGCCTATGCCTGTGCAAAAAGCGTTGTAAGGGTAGCAATCGGTGGATATATCCACTCCCGCCAGCTTGGCCTCTTCTATTACTTTAAGAGTTTCTTCCATATAGCCCACCGCGCTGCAGCTGCCTATGTGGGACATCTCGATTCCATAGCCTGTGGCCTTTGATATGTCCACCAGCTCTCTGGTGGAATCTATGGCCTTAGGTCCGTCCTCCCTGAAGTGAACGGAGATAAGATACCCCTCGTCGTCCAGAACTCTTGCCAGCTCTATCGTTTCTTCGGCAGTTACTCCCGGAGCGTACTCAAAGCCGCAGGACAAGCCTACAGGGGCATACTTTTTCGTATCTTTAAGGAGTTTCTTCATTTTCTCCAGCTGCTCGCCGGTGCTGGCCTTATAGCGGTCATCGGCTCCTACCTGCTCCCGCAGATAATTCTGGCCTATAAAAGTCATGAAGTTCACCGGCGCGCCTTCCTTATCTATCCGGCTCGCAAGGGTCTCCATGGAATTGTACATGTCTCCGCAGTTTCCCACTATCTGGGTGGTGACTCCCATCAACAGGCCGCGGCCTGCCGTAAAGAAATCGTCCTCTCTGCTTCCCTTGAACTCGTCCTCGTGGGCGTGTATGTCGATGAACCCCGGCGAAACAACCTTGCCGGAAGCGTCTATGACCTGCGCGCACTCCTCTGTCACGGTTCCTATCTTTTCTATCTTTCCGTCGTGAATGAGTATGTCCGCCTCTATCCACGATTCGTTTTCAAAATCGGGAAACTTACCGTTAACTATCTTAAGATCTTTCATTTTCTATTCCTTTTTATATTCAGAAATCTATTTCTCCCGCGAAATGGCATGCGACGTAATGGCCGTCTCCCATGTCTTTAAGCGGCGGCTGGGTGTTTTCGCATACATCCTTGCGGAAGCTGCATCTGCTGCAAAATCTACAACCCTCGCCCACATCTATGAGACTCGGCATATCTCCGCTGAGGAGATACTTCTTTCTGTCTCTTTCTTTAGGGTGTAGCGGAGGCACGGAAGACATGAGTCCCAGAGTATACGGGTGAAGACAGTTGTCGTATATGTCCTCCGTCTTACCTATCTCCATGACCTTGCCTCCGTACATGACGCATATTCTGTCGCTCATATACCTTACAACAGAAAGGTTGTGGGTTATGAATATGTAGGTCATGTTCAGCTCTTTTTGCAGCCTGAGCAATTCGTTGAGAGTCTGGGCCTGAACCGAAACGTCGAGGGCGCTGGTAGGTTCGTCCAGCACCAGCAGTCTCGGCATCAGCGAGATGGCTCTGGCTATGCTGACTCTCTGCTGCTGACCGCCGGAAAGCTCTCCCGGGAATCTGTCCAGCAGCTCTTCTCTCAGGTTGACCTTTTCTGCGGTTTCAAGAATCCGCGCCTTCGCTTCTTCTTTTGAATAGCCGTTTATAAGCAGCGGTCTTTCGAGAGTCTTGTATATGGTCGATCTCGGGTTGAGGGAAGACGCCGGATCCTGAAAAACAGCGCTGACTTCTTTTCCTCTTCCCTTCACTTTTTTGTCCGCCCATATGTCCTTGCCGTCTATGACTACAGTGTTATCTGTAGGAGGCAGCAGCCCCAGAATCATTTTGGCGAGGGTGGTCTTGCCGCTTCCGCTTTCGCCTACCAGTCCCAGAGTTTCGCCCTCGTAGACCTCCAGAGAAATTCCGTCAACGGCTTTTACGAACCTCTTGTTCTTTCTGCTTCCGCCTCTGAGGGGAAAGTATTTCTTTATATCGTTGATTTCTACTACAGTCTTCTTATTCATGGGCATTTCCTCCTTCACAGCAGTGACATGCCACAAAGTGACCCTTGCCTATCTCTTTCATTTTCGGTCTTTCCTTGCGGCAGATTTCCTTGCATGAAGGGCATCTGTCGGCAAATTTACAGCCTTCTATAGGCGCAGACAGATCCGGCACCGTGCCCTTGATGGTCTCCAGCCTGCCCTCTTCCTTGGTTATGGTAGGCAGAGCCTTCATCAGAAGCTTGGTATATGGATGGGTAGCGTTGTCGAATATGTCGAAAACGTCGGCCACCTCCACTATGTTGCCGGCATACATGACGCCTACTCGATCCGCCATGTCGGCAACTATGCCGAAGTCATGGGTTATCATCAATATGGAAGAGTTGTATTTGCTTCTCAGCTCATTCATCAGCTCTATTATGCCTGCCTGTATGGTAACGTCCAGAGCCGTGGTAGGCTCGTCTGCTATGAGCAGCTTGGGATTTCTGCAAAGCATCATGGCTATCATGACTCTCTGCCTCATTCCGCCGCTGATCTCGTGAGGATAAGACTTCATCCTCGATTCTACGTCCGATATTTTTACATCTTTCAGCGTGTTGAATGCAATCTTGTATGCTTCCTCCTTGGGAATTCCCTCTTCCATGAGGCCCTCAGACACCTGATATCCGACGCTGTATACAGGGTTGAGGGAATCGAGAGGGTTCTGGAATATCATTCCTATCTCTTTTCCCCTGACATGAGTCATTTCTTTTTCATCCAAATCTGCCAGATTTCTGTCCTCGAAGACTATCTCGCCTCCTGCGATCTTTCCCGGCTCCTGAAGCAATCTCATGATTCCCAGCGCCGTGGTGGACTTGCCGCAGCCCGACTCTCCCACGAGAGCGAATACCTGTCCTCTTTCTATATCGAAGCTGACTTGATCCACAGCCTTAACGACTCCGTGTTTAGTCTCGAAATTGATCGACAGGTCTTTTACTTTTAAAATAGTATTGTCCATCTCTTCCTCCCTTACACTTTGAGTCTAGGATCCAGGAGTTCCTTGACTCCCTCTCCCACCAGGTTAAATCCGAGCACCGTCCATACTATGGCGACACCCGGAACCATTGCAATCCAAGGGGCGTTTGTAAGATACTGAATTCCCTCGGAAAGTATCATTCCCCAGTCAGGCTGAGGCTGCTGCGCGCCCAGTCCCAAGAAGCCCATCGAAGTGGTGGATAAGATAGCCGCAGGCAGGGCCAGCGTAGCCAATATTATTATGGTAGATGTGAGGTTCGGCAAAATATACCTCATCAAAATGCTGAAATCGCTTTCGCCGTATATTCTGGCCGCCTCTATGTAGGACAAGTCCTTGAGGGACTGAACCTTGGCCCTTACTATCTTGGTAAACTGCGCCCAGCTTACTACGGCCACCGCTATGGCCACGTTCATGGCGCTGGAACCCAGCATCAGCACTATGGCCATGGCCAGTATGATCGGCGGTATGGCCCATGCCGAATCTGTGACGAAAGTAATGGCCTTGTCTATCTTCTTTCCGTAATATCCGGCTAACATCCCTAAAGTAACGCCTATAACCGTTTCTATTATGACGGCTACGATTCCTACGCTGAGAGCGATCCTGGAACCGTATACCACTCTGCTGAAAATACATCTGCCGTACTGATCCGTACCCAGCGGATATTCGGCGCACGGAGCGGTTAATTTCATAGCCATGTTCTGTTCGTCATAAGTGTGAGGCGCAATGAGAGGAGCAAAGATCGCCACCAGCAGCATGCTTCCGAAAAGGATCATGCCGATGACAAACATCTTGTTTTTTAACATTCCTTTAAATTTCTTCTTCATTGTATACCTCTATTCTAAGCGTATTCTCGGATCAAGTATTCCCGATATTATGTCGCCTATCAGATTACAGATTACTGTCAAAATTGTTATAACAAAGATTATTCCCTGCACTACCATAAAATCCTGCTTTGAAATTGCTTTCCAGAGAAGCTGTCCCATTCCCGGCCATGCAAATACGTTTTCCACGACTACGGCTCCGCCTATGAGCCACGGAAGCGATAAGAAAAACATTACCGTAACGGGTATCAGCGCATTTCTGAGTATGTGCTTTATCAGCACTTTTTTGCCGGCCAGTCCCTTGGCGTTGGCCGTCATCACGTATCTTTCGCGCATGACGTCCAGCACTTCGGAACGGGTCAGTCTGAATATCTGCGCCAGCGTCGGCAGCGCCAGAGTAAAGGCCGGGAGGATGAGCGAAGTAAACCCGCTGTACCCCGACAGAGGCAGCACGCCTAAGGTTATGCTGAAGATAAACATCAGCAATACGCCCAGCCAGAACTGAGGCATCGACCATAAGACGATGGTTCCGACGGTGAGCGCCTTATCTGTCAGCCTGTCCTTTTTCACCGCGGCCAGGAGACCCAAAGGTATGGCTATGAGGTATTCTATAAGTAAAGCCGCGCCCGTAAGCATCAAAGTGTAAGGCAGTCTCTGCATTATCAGATCGCCTACATTTTGTTTCATGGATACGGACATGCCGAAATCTCCCTGTAATATGTTTCCCAGCCAATAGAAATACTGGACTATGGCCGGTTTATCAAGGCCCCACTCTGCCTTAAGCTCCGCTACTCTCTCCTCGGATACTCTTGTGTCCACCATAAGGTCTATGGGGTCACCCGGCATGGCCTGCATTATTGCAAAAACTATGACCGAAACGAAAAGCACGATGGCTATGCCCATTATCAGTCGTTTTACCGCAAAGTGAATTACATCATTCACGTTCCGTCCTCCTTCGTATTTAACAGATGAGAGGGAGAGAACTCCCCTCCCTCTCAGATTCTAAACTTGAAATATTTCTGCAGCGATTCTTTCGTACATTTCGTTCTTCGGAAGACCCTCATAGTTAGTCAGCATTATGAGAGAAATATCGTCGTCGGGAAAACGAGAAGCTCTGGATATGAATCCTGTGGTTCCTCCCGTATGCCATATCTCCCGGTGTCCTTTATACTCTCCCAGAAAGAAACCAAAGCCGTAACCCGTGGCGCTTCCGTCGGTCAGATAATTATCTTTAAAAGCTTCTGCCAGAGTATCCCTCTTCATGAGAAGCTCCGAGTCGCTCATATAAAGATATTTGTGCCAGATGAAAAGATCATCTGTAGTAGACTGCATATTTCCATCTGCATATCCTACCAGAGCCATGTTATAGTCCTGTCTGACAAAATTTCCGTCTTCGTCTTTGGCATAGCCTTCCGTCAGCCTCTCAGCTCTCACATCGAAGTAATCCGGCGCTATAGTATCCTTCATTCCCAGCGGTTCAAATATTCTCGTTTTGAGGAACTGGCCGAATTTCATTCCGGACAGCTGCTCAACTATAGCTCCCAGCATGACATAAGCGGAGTTGCAGTAAGAATACTGTGTTCTTGGCTCAAAAGTCAGGCCGCCGAACTCTTTTATTATCTCTATCATTCTGGCGGTATCGGCAGTCGCCGAATCCGGAATATCCAGCCACACGTTGTCTTCGAAGTATTCCTTGATCCCGGAAACGTGAGTCATCAGATCTCTGACTGTGACGTACTTTACGTAATCCGGAAAGTCAGGGAAAAACCTCTCTACAGGTTCGTCGTAGTCGATGAGGCCCTGCTCTTTGAGCATCATTATCGCCGCGCATGTGAACTGCTTAGTGTTGGAAGCTATGACGAAAGCGTCGTCGCACTTTATCTTCTTTCCGGCTTCAATATCCGCCAGTCCGTAAGACTTTCTGATCAGGATATCTTCTCCCTTGGTTATCAGCAGCGACATGCCGGGAGTGTCTTCCCTCATGTCCAGGCCGATTACTCTGTCGAGTCTTTTTTCTAATGTCGCAAGATCCATCAGGTCTACTCCTTAGTCACATCGTTAAATATAGATCTTCCGTCATTGGTAACCTTGAATCCTTTGATTCCGGAAGTTGACGCGATGCAATACTTATCTGCGAACATCGAAATCGCAGGAGTATACTGGAATATAGCGTCCTGAGCTTCTTCGTATTTAACTACTCTCTGCGCAGGATCAGTCTCGTATCTGGCAGCTACCAAAGCGTCCGTTACCGTCTGTTCATGCCATGGGTAGCCGGATTCTTCAGTAAATACATAGTACAGGATGTCTGCATCGTTCCATACATAGCTTCTGGCCATCATCTGGAAATTATTATCCTTCTGGAGCTGTTTTATGTAAGCTGCTTCATACTCTGTAATCTGTAAATCTATGCCGATTTCTTTAAGCTGAGCCTGAATAACAGGAGCTGCCGCCTTGTTGGAAGCCTTATCTGTAGGCGAGCAGTATTCTATAGTAAGAGGAGTACCGTCCTTATCAACGATTCCGTCTCCGTCACTGTCTGTGTATCCTGCCGCTGCCAGCAGTTCTTTAGCCTTGTCAGGATTGTAAGCGAACTTCTCGGCATATTCTGCCTCCTTATCCTCGCTGTATCCTGCCTGAGCCTTGGAAATGAATCCATACAGCGGGCTCACCTGATCATCAAGGGCTTCTGCCAGGGCATCTCTGTCAATGCCCACATTGATAGCGTCTCTGACGTTCTTATCGTTGAGAGGAGGATCATCGGTCTGAGTCATCATATATGTTGCGCCTGCCTGCTCATAGAAGTATGACTGCAGATCGTCATTGTCTGTTATAGATTTTACGCTGGAAGTAGGAATATCATATGCGATATCTACGTTTCCGGACTCCAATTCGCTGACTCTTGTGAATTCGTCAGGTATAAATCTTACGATCACCTGGTCAAAATTCATAACGCCTTTGTTTTCTACGGAAGGATTCGCAGTCACATAGTTAGGGTTTTTCTCGAGAACGATCTCAGATCCTGCCTTCCATTCTTTTACCATGAAAGGTCCGTTGCTGACTGCATTTCTGTTGAACTCATCATCACCTACTTCTTCGGCTACCGCAGTATTGACGATGCCGCTGAAGCTGCTTCCAAGGCTTGCCCACATATAAGGAGCAGGCTCTGAAAGTATGAACTTAACTGTCCTCTCGTCAACTACCTGAATATCGGTTACTGCGTCGATGTCCCCTGAATACTGGCTTATTTCTTTCATTCTCTCGAAAGAAGCTTTTACAGCCTCGGCGTCGAGGGTATCTCCGTTGGAGAACTTAGCGCCTTCAGGCAGAACAAAAGTTATTTCTTTGCCATCCTCTGATTCGCTGTATGATTCTGCGAAGCACGGATTGATTGTGCTCAGATCGTCGCTGAATGTTACGAGCGGGCTGTAGAGCAACTGGTGAACCACGTTGTCCCAACCGATCTGCTGTATGTCTGTTCCTTCAATTTCGTCCTGGATAGCTATGACGAGAGTCTTTGAATCGCTCTCTTTTTTGCTTCCGCAGGCTGAAAGTGAAAAGACTACGGCAAAGATCATGATCAAAGCAATAGCACGTTTAAATTTCATTTCAATACCTCCAATATTGTTTTCAATATATATGTTCCTACTCGCTCAGTAAAATGTAAATGTCAGTAACCCCACCATCACTTCCGTAGGTTCATATCCTAAAATAGAATCGACGCTTTCGGACATAGCGCTGATCTCCCAGCTGAACTCGCTGCGAATTCCCCTGCCGGAAGCGATGTTCATGAGAATACTCATATAACTCAGAGCCTCCTGGACATCATAGGCCAGTTCCCCCGGAGTCTTTTTATCACCGTCAACAGAGATGAGCATCGTGGCAGGCCTCAGATCATACCTTAAGAGAAATCGCTTCAGTTTAGCAGTCTCATCTCCTGCAAGAAGCTCAAATCTGGCCTCAGGTTTTCTCCCCTTTATCTGGCACGCTTCCTTAAAGATATCTTTTATTATCTCCGTATCCTCTTTTATATCCGTTATATACGCCTGCGAGTCCTCTCCGCCGTAAAGATAAGGCGCTTCATCTTTCCCCGCGCTGCCGCCGAAAGACGTCAGGTTGACATTCATCCTCCTCTTGATCATATCCATCACCGGATCATGATCTACGGGGAACTCCCATATCTGTTCTTCTTCTCTTCTTATCTTTGCTCTGAATTCCATTGGAGTACATTTCAGGTAATTGGAAAACTGTTTGTAAAAATACCTCGGAGCGGAAAATCCGCTGTTTTCTGATACGAGGGTGACTGACATATTAGTGGTTATCAGATACCTGGCCGCCTGTATCACCTTGTAATACTCCACTGTGGCTTTAAAATTTATATTGAGTTTCTCGTTGAATTCTTTTGACAGATACTGTACGCTCACATACTCCTTTTCAGCGATTTCCTTAAGATTGAGCTTTCCCGCCGAGTTCAGATATATGGAATCGTATATCCGCAGAAATCTGTTCAGGTTCACCTCTGAAACTTCTGTCTCCATCAGCATATTTTTCAGATCGTGAAACTTGTCCACTATGAGATCTTCGATCTCCTGGGACGTCTTTCTTATCAGAGAGTGATCCTCAGTATGCACATATAAATTGTATATAAGTAGAAGTTTGGATATCAGCTGTTCCTGATATTTATGCTTGGTTTTGCATGGATAAAACAGAGTCGTATTACAGTTATAAAGCGCTTTGTCTATGCGAGGCTGGGATATCTTCGCAACGTTTGAATCAAATTCAAAGATAAGAATCACATTCCCCGGGCTCCCTCCGGAGAAAGCTACAGGTTCATTTATATTTATGATCTCGATTTCACCTTCCCTGACCTCAGCTTTGCCTGCCACAAACTCCAGAGTTATCTGGCCTTTAAGAATATACACTATCCTCAGGTTCTTGCTCAGGTGAAAAGGTTTGTGTCTTATTTCAGCCGCCCTGATAATCAGGTCTCTATTTCTTGTCTTCATAATCTGCTCCGGCTCCTATACAATAATATTAGTTTTTATGACGGGTTTATTCAATGTACTTATTTAAACAATCCTTGTACTTTTTTAACCAAATCTGTCAATTTTGTGGGATTTTCTGGTTTATTAAACAAAAAACGAAAAAATATTTTGTTTAAATATAGCAATAATCTAAAAAATATACGATACTGTCCCGGCCGTCCAAAAGCCATATAATTCAAGACAGTCTCATATATTTTTTCTGTGATAACTTGCTCTGCCCTTTTCTACATCTTCATCAGCTCATCGGCCGACTCTAAGACCGCTTAAAATACCGGTGCAAATAAAAACCGCCTTCCCTCTCCTCTCTGTATCATCTTTGTATTATATCATAATCGCGGGCGCCCTGTGCCGCAGCGGACGCGGCAGCAGCCGGCCGTATTTCTAAAGAAATACGGAGTTTATGATACAATGTTCTCTCAGG